>ENA-OREC01000339-OREC01000339.1-marine-metagenome-genome-assembly--contig:-NODE-339-length-17006-cov-11.934727_pt1 | contig 17006 bp, 7 predicted proteins | sample MGYA00248626_ERZ508543 | MGnify/ENA primary metagenome ERZ508543 (study PRJEB26211, sample SAMN05518279) | marine metagenome | isolation source: Puget Sound, Washington, USA | host: Bankia setacea...
CACACACACATACAAACATGTACAAGTTATACCAAATGACATACAAGACAAGCAAACAGCAGATAAACAAACTATATACTGCGAACCAACTAACTGACTGGGTTTTGAGTGTATGAATGAATGAATGAATGAATGAAAGGATGGATGGATGGATGGATGGTTGAATGAATGAATGAATGAATGAATGAAAGGATGGATGGATGTATGCTTGAATGAATGAATGAATAAATGAATGAATGATTGAATGAATGAATGAATGAATGAATGAATGAATGAATGAATGAATGAATGAATGAATGAATAATTGTTGTCGTTAAAAGTGCACCCTGCTGATAACCATCGCGATGACAGCTAACACTCATCTACATGGAACCTTTTTAGGGCCTGTAAATGTATAAACCTAGCAAACGATGCTTTGAACGGATATTTGCATGGGCCTATTTAGTTCGATATAAATATGTGGCAGGTCATTTCTAGATCTATATTCCTGTTTGCAGATAATGACGATGAGGAGCGGTCTCTCTTACTTCCACATTACAGATCTATGTTGCTCGTGCTTGACAAAAACCAGAAACAGATTGAAAAGGCAGAAACTGAGCTTACTGAACAAAACAGGTAAGCGTATTTGTGAAAGTGATACGTTTGTCAAAGAGACATATGCTTTAATAAGTGTGGATAAATAATCTTTAAATAAGAGACTGTTCAGACACAGTGTTACGCTTCTATTCGTGAAAAAGTAAGTGCAGTTACAGTCACATACGTATACGTTCTCTCATTAAATACACTTAAACAGTTAAACTTTGGTTAAAGGATTTTCTCATTTATGGTAACGGGGCAACGCTAGTTTATTTCTTGGGTGAAAGATGAAAATGTAAATAAGTTGATCGTCCAGGTGGTCCAGTTGATGAAGCGGAACCATGGTGTTTTTTATTGAATGTAAATTAAACCAAGACATACGTCCTTTATTCCACAGATTACTTGATGGGTTTTACGCAGACTACGAACAAATGAACCGGAAGTACATCCATCTTACGAGCAAGTACCTGCAGAGAAAACGTACGCACGAGAACTACAGACAGGAAAAGGAGCGACTCAAGATTGGAATGTACAATTATATCTTAAGTGAAGGTATGCTCAATGAGAACATTGATATTTTACAAGAAGAAATAGTTAAAGTATGCGACGAGCTAAAAGCAGTGAAAGAGGTTGAGTCGGTTGGTAAAGAACGTATAGATGAGCAGATAGAGACATTGAGAGAAGAGAGGAAATGGGATGAAAAGAGAAATAACGCGCTAAGAAAGGAGATTGAAGAGCTGAAAGATGTGTTGAATGGGTATCTCGTGGAACGTCTCGAAAAAGGTGATGGTCATGAAGGTGTTGAAGAACCTGAGTATAGATCTGCCTTGAGGATCAATGAAGTTGGAAAGGAAAGTAAGATTCCAAGATTGTTGACTCGATTTCCGTTTGAAAGCGAAGCTAGTGCATGTTCAAGACTCAACATTTCAAGGTTAATGCCGGTGCCAGATACGAAGAGCTTTGATAGAAAATTTGACGCAAAGGATCAGAAATCCAAATCTAACATGGCTTTGGAGCACATAGGTAGCTCAGAACAACCAAGACAACTTCACAGCAGACAGCATAATTTGGAGGAAAATGCAGACGACAATACGATGCAGACGACAACCTTGTTTGCTATTTCACGTTCTGCACCACCGACGTTACTAGCTGAAGTAACGTCTGAAAACAAGACTTCTTTCTCGTCGATTACAACACTGCCACCAATTTTACTAAACGTTGAAAAGAATTTTCGACTCGCTAGAAGTAATGAACGCAGCCTTATTCCCATTCCACCATCGCCTCCACTCTCCGAGAGATCATCAGCAGATGATCATGATTATTCAATGAGCATGTCCCCGAATGCTAATGTCATTCCAATTGTCACACAAAAAAGAAATGTTTTACAAAAACATTATAAGGCCATATTGTCTGCTCCATCGAACAAGAGTGCTACCAATACAAAGCTCCTACGCAAGAGGTCGAACATGTCGTCTGCCAAAGCATCTCATAATAGTAAATTTTGACTTTTAACGAAACATTCGGCAATTGTACATGTTGCAGATAGACACTTTTCATAACGAGGATCAACTAATACATGTTTGATTATTAAACATATACTTTCTAGTTAACCTTTTTTAAATTTTATTTTAGTATTAATTTTAATACTGCACACTTGTCGGTACAATGCGTAGTCTTAAGTCTTGGCACTAGAGTTTACATGTTTAAAGTACAACAGTAGTCATACGTCACCCAGGTGGTCGAGCGGCGAGTGCTGCGTCGACAATATGATGTTCAGTCTTCTGACGAAAGCAAGAACTTGCATTTATTTCGACAAATCACTTCACAAGATAAGACATAAAGCCTTTGTGGACATAAACATGTATATTTACGCAAATTTTGTAGCAACCACCAAGGGAGAATACCTCGGATATACCAACGCAAGGGAGATTAATCCTACAACGTTCGAAGCGCGTAACTAGCGCCCACTCATCATTTATAAGAGAGTTTTCAACCCTATGATGGCAACACGTAAACAAAACTTAAGACTACATGACCATTATTAAACCAGTCCCTTCTTGAACTACAAAATAAAACAAGAGTGTAACTTGCGCACAAGCCGTTACAAAGTTGAACGAGTCACACATTTGACTTGAGTTGCCAGATATTGAGTAATTACCTCTCTATTTTATCTTTGCAACATGATATATTACGAAATATAATGTACAAGCTTAGTAATGGAGTTTCCCAACCATTCTAATATTCTTTTAGTACACATACTTTGTATAACATGTGTAGCACTTCAAACCACGTGGTGTTTGTGAACCTCGTGCCATTGGCGCTTTTTATTATTTTTCTGTTTAAGTTATGGAATAACTGAGATTTTAATAAGTACTAACTACATAATACTCGTTAATTCACAACTTTAGCATAAATGTCTATTTCGGTTTGTAAGATGGGATTTCCTATACCTCGCCTACGTCGCAAAAGGAAAGTTTAAACGTTTACTCTTCAGGGAAATCCCAAATGCAAACGAAATACCAATATGAGCAACGGTTTCTATATATGGCTAAAAATAACTGAGTCACACAAGTACATTTAAGAGTTGCCCCCCTTGTTGGCAGTCTTACAATCATACACAAAGGACAGGGACACACCGTATTATAGTAAACAAGGACAGTGATAAACCGAGCTATAACAGGATAGACGAGTTGGGAAATGTGATATCAACTTGTTTATAAATCGGTATACTCAACACATCCTCGAGTTTAGTGACATTTTGGAGGTAGACGATAGAATAAGTTCTTACAAGTTAGTTCTGAAGGATAACTTTAAAGGGTATGTATAGTTTGTTTGGTTAACTACTTCAGTAATAGTTTTATGGGGGTACGACGAAGTTTTATCAGTCTATTGTTACTCCTCTATTGTGATCACAGGATGTTCACGTGAAACTGAGGTGAAATTAGGTTAAGTGGTGTGTATAATTGTACGGTATTACAAAAAGTTCACACACTTCTGATTTTTTCCCCGTTAACTAATAATTGTATTAACATAGTTACAGTTGGACCTCTTTAAGTCCAGTTCAACCGGTTTGTAACTTCCGTATTCATATGACACCACTAAAACGACCATATTTTCAAGTGTTTGTAGTATCGACGGTTCACTGTAGATGTACATGTATATAACACTTTACAATTTGGGTATTTTTGCAGCCCATTTCTGTAAGTGTTAACTGGTTTACGTATTGAAGTAGTGTCCTATTTTTCTTTCTGTAATGTTCTTAAAAAGTGTGTGAAATTGGTTTCGAATTTAAATCTAATCATGTATTAAAGTCATGAAAACGGTCGTTCCAGATTTCAAAACCCTTCTTCTTTTGTCAAAGCTTCTAACAGTTATTTTATGAGTACAAATGCATGTTTACAGGGTTAACGTTCTGTATTAAGTTTATCATCAGCATAGCTTTAACGCAGTTTGCTATTTGAAACCTGAGATTGTTATTTTTATCTTGTTTAGCACATGACCAGCATTATTGTGTGCCAGTTTTCAAAGTTACATTACACACTTTACATTTAACCCACATGCTATAAAACCAGTTACCAAACACGATTTACATGCGCCGTTTTTCTTTCTACATGCATCTGTACCGTGAACGACTTGTCACCCAAACATGTTTATAGTATAGTATACACTCCTTTTAGTATACACTCCTTATTTATACCCACACACTACACTCGTACCCGTTCACTCTGATATAAGTCATAGAGTCGTTATACCATTTTTGAGGTATATACCATTTTTGAGGTGTATACCATTTTTGAGGTGTATACCATTTTTGAGGTATATACCATTTTTGAGGTATATACCATTTTTGAGGTGTATACCATTTTTGAGGTGTATACCATTTTTGAGGTGTATACCATTTTTGAGGTCTATACCATTTTGTTAAGTTTTGGATGAACATGAATGATATAACATGTTTTTTCAACTAATTTGGTGAGTCATGATTGAGGTTCAAATAAGTTGTTCCTAGGTTTGTAGGATTGATTTCCGAATTGGCAAGCTTTTTGGCAGCGATATGATTATAAATCGGTATATGGGTGTACAAAATAAACTTTAAAAGTACATAAACCAATACAACTGATCTTTCAGTATCGTGTGCATAACCGGGGCTTTTTTCAGGCACATGGCTTTGTATATGAACGCAAAGTTAAAGCTCAAAGTCAAACGTAAAAGAAAGGTATGTTTGTATTTTGTATTTCCAAACTGTCCAAGACCTTGTGAATTGCTCAATGGGTCCAAGGTTCGCAGTGTCCACACTTTTTAGACGTAGGTCCATTGATGATCTTCGACCGATACGCTCCAATTCACTAGCTAGGGTTAAAGAAAGATTTGCGTGGTTCAACGGGTCTATAGTAAAACTGTTGGATGTACTGAGTAAAATGCTCATAAAAGCCCCAATCAAACGTTGAAGACTTCGACTCCCAAAAACAACAACAAACACACAACAACACGAAAACAACACAACACATTTCAAACAAAAACAAACGAACACAAATAACAATAGCATTATAACCAAGAACATCAACAAACACACACATAAACACATCCAGTTTGGCTATATAGTATCTAGGTAGCATTGTCCCGTCATGTACAGTTCACGAAAATTACCTCATACATTCATTAAACCCAAACCTTAATTGTCATTCTGACTATACTCGTTAATTTTAATAAAGTAAACAATCTAGCTAAGACTATACATAACTCGGCGTATGTCAATGCATCTTTTAACACAATAATAAGGTATTTCACACTTAAAGTAGTTGGAAACATTCGGATATATTCGGCAATCTCCGTGAGCTAACTCAGCCGCTTTAAATGTTATTCAATCAAAACTCTTCGGTAATGTAAGATACGAAACACGAATTTGATTGTCTTTTGAACGGAATAGCTCCAGATGGATTCGGTTTTAGTGGAATTTTAAGACGTTTTCTGTGCTGTGATTTATAATCGCCTACGAGCGCTGCCGGAAAAAAAATACCGAAAACTATACTGGACTGATACGGAGGGAACACATTAACACTCTAAGGTTGTTTTTCGCGAGAGAATGTCATAACGGCTTGAGACAGCTGGTAGAATAAACTCACCTTTCTTCTCATTCTTATAACCTATGAAAGTGTAGGCTATATAACATGTACATGAAATGACAAATTATTCGGTCGCTGCGTTACGCTCTGATAACTGCTGTTTGTAGTCGATATTTTCATTTTGGCTAGACCGTTTTACACACTGTATATAAGACACGAAGTATGCAAATTATGGAAAAGTGTTCATACTAATGTGTTTTGATATAGGTCGTTATAGATGTACATGTATGTGTAATTGTATACACCGACTGTTTGGCTTCGATCGAATAAATGCCGATTTGCGACATACATCTATTATCTATACAAGGAGGGGGAACACCTGGCGCATACCGTTCAATAGTACACATGTTGATCGCTGTCTGATAGCAGTTATGTTGTGATTGGTATCGTAAAACATATCACGGTAGTTCAATACAAATTACCTGTTGTTTATCTTCTTTTAATATGTAATTGTACTTTACATGTGTTATGCGCAGGTGTAGATTGTTGTCAATGTTTCCTAAGGTGGTAATAGCCCGAGTCGTATCCTTGGGCTGTAAACAAGACTTAATGTGCAACAAGTGGATTCATTTAGTTGAGTTAGAACTCCAACAACAGTCTTCGTGGAATTCCTCAACCGTACATCCTCATTGCTTAGCAACTTCAGATTTTAATTCAATCGTAACTCAGATACAACCATTTAATCTTAAAGAGTGAATGTCTCCTCCGGGGAATCATTCGTGATACCCTTCGATTGTTGAGTCTAGGATGTCGCTACATTGGCATTCCTTAGACTGAAATATCAGCAAAGTTAAACGACTCACCAATGTTAAACGACTGACCAATGTTAAACGACTGACCAATGTTAAACGACTGACCAATGTTAAGCGACTGACCAATGTTAAGCGACTGACCAATGTTAAGCGACTGACCAATGTTAAGCGACTGACCAATGTTAAACGACTGACCAATGTTAAACGACTGACCAATGTTAAGCGACTGACCAATGTTAAGCGACTGACCAATGTTAAGCGACTGACCAATGTTAAGCGACTGACCAATGTTAAACGACTGACCAATGTTAAACGACTGACCAATGTTAAAACCAGATATGATCATACTAATGCATATATAATGTATCTGTAATTATTCATAGAACGGCCAGCTATAGACTTCAATGAAACGTGTTGCCAAACTTTCTAATTCAGACGTCTCCCGTAAAAGCTGCGGATGTTAAAGATGATCAACATCTTGGTCGTTTTAAGCAGAAGTTATAGGGCTCAATGTGAAGCTGATGTGCGTGTTGTTATCGTGGTTTGATACCGAAAACGTGCAGTAGTTTATAACCATTACACGTGACTCGTCTGCGCTGCAAAGTGTCTTCTGCAAAAACAAAGCGGTCTTGTGCTAAAGTTTAATTGCGTAGCTAAAACTGAACAAAGACTTAATTATTCGTATTATACTGATTGTTTCTAAACACGAGTGCATATTTAAGTAGTCCCTTTAAATCGATTTGAATATATTTTAAAACAAACACATACCGTAATTGATGTGTTGCAATTTATTACATATATACATTGAATGTTTTGCTTTTGTAAATGTTAATACTGTACGGAAAAAGAGAGCTTTAAATGTGCTTGAAAGCGTTTAACCACACTCATCACTGGTCTACCTCTTACGTTGACAATTAGACACACGTAACATTGTGGTCGTTTATCCTTCTCTTAGTTCTCACTTGTATTGTCGGCTTGGTATGGGTTTTTTAAAAAAGTAATCAGTGATATATCAGGAAATCTTTAACTAAACAAGTGTGCATGTATATGACAGAGGAGCACCACTTGCCTTCATTATACATGTATTAAGGTTTAGTTACGTGCCTTCTCTCTTGTTCAATGTGCCAAGTATAGGAGAGAGGTAAATGCAATAGGAGTGTAAGTGTTAATACATTAATAAGCAGATAGAACCAGTTTGTATCCACCGTTCGAATGATGGTGTAACATAAACGTGTGAAATCAAAAGTTAGGCTGATACATTGAGTTTCATTTTCCAATTTGAATCAATGCTTAGTTGCTTACATTACAAGATCAACTATGCAGAAATTAGCATCACACCTATTACATATAACAGGTACATGACACTCTTCGTACGTATTAGTGGTCATGTCAATTGAAAAAGAACCTACTTTTGAATGAATAATACAGTCTTAACGCTGAACTTGGACATACATTTTCGATGACTTAGTACTAGTGTACCAAGCCTATGAACGCAAGTAAACCTAAAGTCTCCACCCATGAACACCATTAATGATTACATGGGGATTGAAGCACACATCCACCGAGTGTCCTGTGACATAAGTCTCGTATTAAGTCGTTAAGTACGGTACTCGTTTTACCTCTCTGGATTTGACGCAGACGACTGTGTTTACCTCCAATCATATGCAAGTATCGCTGTTTCCGTGACATTTCCATTGTCCATCAAAAGCAGAACTCCTCGAATACGTGAACTATCGGAACTCCTGCTGGAAAGAGGCACCAATGGCGACTTGTTAGATACTTCCGAGAGACTGCATAGAGTTCGTGGCCGAGGAGTTCCCTTTGACATGCTACTTGTACGGGTTCACCCAAGGTAGTTCCTATTTCGAAAACCAGTAGCTCGGGGACCTCGTAGAACGTCGAGTTAATGGTTATAATACTGGTACTTTGTTCGCCCACGTTATGTAAGATTGCGACAGAGAAAGATACAGGAGAAGCAGCAGCGCTATAAACAACACAACTTTTGTCAAAGGCTGATATACTTGAGTCTATGGTTTGTGTTTCTCTATTTGGAATCTGGCTCATTTGATTGGCTGTCGTTCCAACCAGGAAAAGTAGAAAACAAGATTTAATTATCAACTTACATGCCGAATTATTTAAAGGTCGTTTCATACAAAAGTTAATTCAAGACGAGAACATTTAAAGTTTTAATCAAAAGCTACACCTGAATAAAGTGTGTAAACTCGTCGTACACTATTTGATCAGTTCGTGCGTCACTGTGACATTGTCATCACTGTGTACCTGTATCTCGTTCTTGTTAACACTAAAGATCGTCAAACTATCATAATCACAATCAGTTATACTTATACGTGTTCAAAGATTAAACAATACTACACGTGATACTTATATACAACGCGAAACTGCAACCCGATCTAACTGTATCTTTGCTACCGTATACATACATTTCCTTTGCTTGTATATACCATTAAGTTGACAACCACCTTCATCAATAGCATATTGTTAAATCGGTGTACACATCAACTCGGTTATGAGCCCGTTATCTAAATTCTTGAATTTATCTTAATGTAATCAATTGTTATCTAGAAACCTAGTGACAACTTATCGTAGGCTTCTGATTGAGTGTCCAAAGTCCTGCATACTTACTGTAACCAACGGTGAGTCATTATGTACCCGAGTAAGTCACGTGGTGGTTCATTGCGAAGACAGTCGGAGGTTTGAGCTTGCTGGGGATAATTTAGCACGGTCTCTGACAACATACTTATAACTGTACTTAATTCACCAAGGGATTTAAGGTTCATTGCAGTTTGCTTGGCCAAGAGTGTGACTTACTTAAACTCGGCACGTTCAGCTCTGAACACGTGTACATCTCTTTACTAGCCACTCTCCTTATGCCAAGCCAGTCGATCATACAACAAAACACTGGCTACACAACTTGGATATCAATATCGGACTGTACTGACACGTTTAGGTCATTTGAATCACCTTACTGACTCCATTCATGAGTGAGTCGCAGGTCAACATATACCGTTAAATATTCGCCAGTTTAATATTACCTATATATGACCTAGATTTCACTCGACTGATGGTCCATTAAGACTTCCCCGAGAGTTCAATGTCAAAACTCATTTAAGTTCAACACAAGGTGTGACATTGATTTTAAAGTTGAATATCAGGTTATATTTAGCTTCAGATAAATGTTTGTTCCATTGTATCGTGTATTCATTCTTTTTCTCTGAATGATAACTCTGTAATTTTGTCTGGGTTTGAAAGAGTGCTCTCCCATATGTGTAAATATCTATTTATAGAAAACTCACACTCTTTGTTTAATGAACATTTCATCTTCACTTTTAGTTTTCTGAAAAGCTGATATGTTTGACTTCCAGTTTATGCATGTCTTACATTTGATCACATGGAATTATATAAAAGTCCTTGTCAACCATGAACCAAACATTTGATCACATGGAAGTATATATAAAAGTCCTTGACAACCATGAACCAAACATTTGATCACATGGAATTATATAAAAGTCCTTGACAACCCTGAACCAAACATTTGATCACATGGAATTATATAAAAGTCCTTGACAACCATGAACCAAACATTTGATCACATGAACTTATATAAAAGTCCTTGTCAACCATGAACCAAACATTTTATACGTGTTGTTGTATGTGCGTAATAGAAGGACCTGTCCGCAATTACGTCGTACACATGGCAAACGATACAAGTCATTCCACCAATAAGCCCACTTTAGAATTAAAATCATCTTCTTCCAATCGCGTTCTGCTGTTTTGTCTATATTTCTCACATCATTTTGACTTACAAATAGTAAATTCCATATATACGATGTTGACGCTGTGAAACCACAAGTTGTCGTAAGCTAAAACCGAACAACCCTTTCACACACCATCTGAAGTTTCATAATACAATACAATGTACTTTTGACATTTTGACAGTACACGAACAATTGATGCATAGTTTAGTACTTGTGTCAAACTGCCGCTAGCTTTTGGCGATGACACGACACTCTTAACTTATGAAACATATTTGTAGCCCGGTTTGTCACCTTATCAGAATCAGTTGTGTTATGTGTTTGGCTAATTTCAACCAAAGCGTCGTCTCTGTCACATATTTAACAGTTATATTGTGGATTTAAAAGGCTCAACTTTATCTATGTCGTCCCTTTGCATTGAATGCATTATATCCTTACAGAGATCGGAAGCATTCGTGTAATTTCGGAAAGTAATTACGTTTAACAATGGATACTGTTCGTGAGGTAAGGGTCCGGAATCTTGTTGATTGTTTTGAAATAAAACTTGTACATATAGTATGCTGCTGTTATCGTTGGTAACTTTGTCTTTATTACAGCACATATATAAACAAGTATTACCATTATCATGGCAACCGAATGCCTAACTCTGTCAGGAGATTAGTTTAAAGCGATACAATCATAGAAAGATGGCTCTCATACGCCTGGAAAGCTGGATGCCTCTATCCAAAACCAGAACATTACCTATATGGAACTCGTTTATGGCTTAAATACCTGAAACGTTATATGAAGGAAAACAGTCGAGTAATTGTTCTCATCGTTCCCCCAATTACCGCCCTTTCACACTGTGACACAGTCATCGTTCTATCATCCTTTGTTGTCAATGATAATGTAAAGGCTGAGAGATTGGACATTTTAGAAGTTTGTTTTGTGGTGTAAGAGCTGGCTTCTAGTGTGCTCATGCGTGCAGTGTATCACAGGAATAAAGTTGATAATTAAGTTTACACGTTATGACTACATGCGACATTTTATTTTAGTGTTGCCTTGTTTATCTAGAGAGGAATACTATCAAATAGGGAAACCACGGTATCACTGAATCAGGTATTTAGGTTATACTAGTTTTGATGTTTTTTCACTGCTAGAAAATCATGTGTTTTCGGTTATGTTTCCGGTACATTTCGTTTAAGTTTGTTATGCACAACGTTTCAATAACTTACGAATGTGTCACCAATCTGTTTTTGCGTTCTGCTTTATGTTGATATTGAAAGAGCAAAGTTCTGTTTCAAGTACTTCATTGTAAACAAAGCAGATAACACCGTGTTGCTTCAGTCCTTCAATATTGTTTACTATCTAAATGGAAGTTTGGATGATTTGTTTCTATTCACTGACTTTGCATAAAAGCTCATTTTCCAGCACGCATTTTCTCTTTCCTTTTCGATATAAAATTTAATGCATATTAACTTGCTAGATTTCGATATCAAGTATCAACTGCGTAACCACATGTGCCAAGTTTACACTTATGCGGGCTATTTGTGTGTATCATATATATTGTAAACTGTTCACTACAGACGTATTTTAAGCTATCTGAATACATGTAGTCTGCATGTTTAATCCACATATCATTGTAAAACCTGACAATAGGTTAAGCAATTAAGACATGTTCAGAAATTGTTACCTTTTTGGGGGAAAGTTTGAATGCTTTCTATGTATGATTGTTTCTGTTCCTTTGGTAAGCGCATTTAGATGTTAACAAGGAACAGGACAAAACAAACAACGAGTTTATTTCAGCTTTGCTAGAAGGAATTAAATCTTCATGCAGAACTTCAGTGTAGATGTTTTGTCATTGTCATAACTTAAACATTACACTTTACAGTTTGTGTTCCTGTATATATGTATAACAAGCCTAGTAGACCATACCTTTGTTTATGTGTATGCCGGTAGCCATAAATAGTACAATAGATACTGAAGGTGCAAGTTAATGTACATGTATATGTTTTACACCAAACCAAGGTTTTTATTATAATGAAATGAGGCCTCATAACTGTTTTGTCAAAAAACTCAGCAAATGTGTGAGTTTGATTTCATAGTTTTGCTTTAAGTTTGTTACACATTATACGAGCTTTTAAGATATTCCTTTGCTATATTTTCAGTTCACCATGTACGGCTTGGAAAAGTTAACAAGTATGTGCGGTCTAGGCTGCAAATCGTTCTGGCACCCATGGACGCAGTCGGAGAAACTTCCTTATGACGTTGTCAACAAAGATGATGACGTTACCGACGCTAATGGAATCGTTACGTCAGAACCACAGAAACCGATTTGGACGGAATTACACACCATTACCCCTATTGTGAAAAACAAGAGTGCGAGTGTGGGTAATATAAGGACAGCTGGTTACGAGAAGGTTGCGTCTTTCTCTACAGAGGCATCGAAACCACCACATACACGTGTTGGTGACAAACGACACAGTGTCAGTAACGCAGAACTTAACACGAGCATCGTGACAAAGAAAGCATTAGGCAATGACTCAAACTCACTGAGAGGCAGTACCGCTAGTCTGGATGAACGTCTTGAAATTACACAGCTTGTAAGTACCGTTTAAAGGCTTACCGGACTTGACGTAAAACAACAAGGAAGTGACGTCATATAGTGTTGAGAGGACCATTTCATAGCAGCAAAAAAGTTCACTATGTACTTACAGTGCTGATGCTGATCTCTGTAGTTGCAGTTAAATGGAGCTATTTAATGTTAGAATAGCAAATATGTGTTCTCTTGGCTACCCCGATGAAGACAAATGTTGTCGAGAAATTTATATTTGACACAATTTAATGCAAATCTAGTTTGTGATTTTTAAGCGTGGAGATGATGAGTTTTACCACAGTGATGTTGGCTTTATCAGATCTCTGACATTTTATGCGACATTTTTTTTATCGTCATCGTCATGTACATGTATATATTCAAGACACGTCATGGGAGGTATTTGATGCGGGAGCGGTGCCGCATGTTTAGACAACAACGGAAAACACATGCTGGTATTTGTAAACTCTCGCACAGTCACGTTATAGTATAGTCAATTAGTGAGTGATAGAAAACATATAACGAAGAACAAGTACCAATTATCGAGAGCACATTAGTTGATCTGTTAGTCATATGAGTTTGTGTTTGATGACTGTATTCAGCTGATGTGTGTGTTCAGAAACATGAAATGTGCTAATATGTAGTTAGATGTAGTTTATACGTGATTCAACATTGCTCAGAACTGATATACACGTATTTCAGAAGTGATTCTTAAAATAGAATTGATTGTATTGTAGATGTATTATAAATTGTACACGTTTACAGTAAAAACTCACTAGGAAGTCCTATCTTAAGGACACTAGATTGGTAGAACTGAAAGTAACATCCATACGAATATAATTGAAGCAAAACAGACCCAATGTACTAGAAAACTAATGTATATCACCCGGGTAAACTTTATATGTCTTGTGACTGAATTTACCTTTATTCTGTGGGTTAACTGTACGTACAAATAATTTGTTAGACTTACGTATACACGCTCGAATGCTAGGATGTCAATGGTAGAATTGTTATGTACTCGTTTTTCGAGATATTTTGTGCAATAGTAGTTCGTTCAATTGGTATATCACTGACTCGTCCCTCATTTCTTATGCAAAGCAATAGTAAGAACGTATCAATAATGTAATGGAAGTGCTTTACGAGGTTAATTACATTGTGTGTACAGATGGTCATATCCTAGGGCTGCAAACAGGCTAATAACATAAGTAGAGTATATCATAAAGGTTGTCCACCCGTCGGTATTTTCCAGTACTTTCCGTATACCTTCGGCTTTGTTCGTAATGTCAACGATTTCCATCAACAGTAAACCAATAGCAATATCCACGAGTACCAGGTTTTAGCGTTGTTTACGATAATTTCCGAAGTCATGGGCATCATAGGTGATCTTGTTTGTGAACTTGTTTACACCACATGTAAAACTGTATTATCTACGGTTCATTTTAAATAGCACTTATATCTGTCTGACTCACAAGTCGCTTAGTAACAACGCATTAAACGTCTTGCAGCAGACCGTATTATTTACAAGTTAGAAATCAAGGGGCGGTCAATAAATAATTATGAATGTATGCAATTGACGTCTACAGCTATATAAGTCATTATTAGCTGAACATCTGGCGATATTGGAACTCCCTAGAGATTAACTGTGAACTGTGAAGACCCGATACAATGATTTAGAATGTATGTCTATAAGAGCGTTCGTGAACCTTATATAATCACCTAAACCCTACAAGCACTGGCTTACTAATTTATCTTTACTCCCTTATAAGCCGTGTCAACAGAGCAAGAGCATGTTACTGTAAAAACAGGGCTAGGTTGATTGATGTAAACTAAGTAGCAGCCATAGTGCACCCACTGAGTAACGTGATATTTCTAGTACGCAAATAAACAGTGGAACAGTCTATTTACGTACATTTTGCATCAACTAACTGACCAATTGATTAACTGTCGTTAACACTATGGTGGACCCTATTGTTGTTAGCACCAGGTGGTCACTGTTCTGCCATCTGCGGAGGCGTATCTATGGTAACCGATGACTAAATACTTCTTAATTTCATAAACTTTTCCAATTCATTTCGACATGGTGTGTTTAAGGTTACTACTGCAACTCCTGACAGACATGCAAATACAGTGAACATCATAATACTCGTTCGTGTATGGGGATAGATAGCGTATACACGTGACATTCACTTGTAAATATTATTTTTAAAACATTTTTTCTCTCTGACATACTCGATGTTTATAGTCGAATATTATCAGCATTATTTCTTAACGTCTCACCCAAACCCGAGAACACAGTATTCACGTTGTATATCATAAACATTGTCCTGTATACACGATATAGGTAAATACATAATGTCTGTAACATAGTCTGTAACATATCTCTTCAAAAGACCATGTACCCATCTCTACAGCTTTATAATGCTTGTCTTCTACTATTTCGTTTTAAACGTTTAGGATTTATGATTAAAAATGTAAACACGCTTGCGCTAGCTCTGTGATATTACTATTTGTATTTGTGCGTAATGCATTTTGCACGAATACAACACGATCCTGTTAAAATTCTCTTTACCTCTTAACAATCTTTTTTCCCTCTTAAAATGCTGGCTTCAAGCTCAATATATCAGGATACAACGCCACTAACTAGTATTCGTCGATTTTATGGTATTATTTGTGATTTTTAATATAGTTTCAGTTGATGAAAACATTCACAGCGATTACATAATGTATACAATAACGTCCGTGTCAAGTTGAATCTATAAGTTATACTGTTTTGATAGGATGAAATGACAACTACACTATCTGGGGTTTCACATTTCTTGATACATTTTTAAACTGTTTCCCTGTGTGAAATTTTAGATATTTTTCTGGATCGTTATTAAGGTGAATTTATTTTAACTTCGTGGTGTTTTCTTATCGATAACACTTTTAAATATAATTTTATGTTGTTTTTACTCGATAAAATATACGGTGTTTTTCCTATCTAGATCTAGATTATTTAGGTTTTTCTTTTTAAATTCTTGTCACTTTTTTAAATACTCAAGATGGTACAACGTATTAACAACCGTACACTGATCATGCTAAAGCTTAATGTAACTGACATTGGTATCGTAACAAGGTTCCCATCACCGTTGTTGTAATGTTTGTATCTATTCAAGTTTAGTCAAGGGCTCTCGGAAACAATGCCTGTACATATACTTAGCCCTATTTACGATGTGTGGGATACATCTTCACAATGTTTGATACCGTAAGCAGTTTGATACGTCACTTGCTTTTAGCTCTGTTAATGTATTGTTGCTTTTAAACCCTATATATGTTTAATCACTTATACACGCTGTAAATACTGAGAAGCAGTTAACTTGTTAATACTTTTAAAAACAAAACATTGTCAAAATGATAACGCATTTTAAACAATACATCGAAAGTTACTCAAAGGGAAACAATTGCGATTACATTCCTAACGTTTGATATACATGGGTTGTTTTTCCGTTGTTGCCATTTTAATTGCCATCATCATCGTTTATAAAATGTACATATATTTTTATTCAGGAATGATCAAATCAACGAGTTTTGAGGGCTCTGGGATCAGTTTTATATGTCACTGCCATACTGTAAATAGATCTAATGCTCATGTTCATGTTATTTTCGAAATAAAACTGATTGAATGTTCTTTCGACGTGTTGATATTCTCTTTAATTATAAACTATAAACTAAATACTTTGTTAATTTTTGCTCAATGTTGCGAGAGTTCAAACCACATTCGATATTAAAAACCTTTGGTAGGAAAACTCCCTATTTCTTTTCCAAAATCGGTATATCAAATCATACGGAATAAAGGGAGATCATTCAGTTAGTGAATGGTCTTAATACACAGGGGAAATAACCCCATCGAATTAACTGAAACATACGAGAAGTCACAAAATCCCGATGAGCAAGAGGAGGAAAGTGATGACAAATACATGCACAACTAAGTGCGCTAACGTGTCCACTCTGATGAACCATGCACAAACAAGTGCGCTAACGTGTCCACTCTGATGAACCATGCACAACTAAGTGCGCTAACGTGTCCACTCTGATGAACCATGCACAACCAAGTGCGCTAACGTGTCCACTCTGATGAACCATGCACAACTAAGTGCGCTAACGTGTCCACTCTGATGAACCATGCACAACCAAGTGCGCTAACGTGTCCACTCTGATGAACCATGCACAA
>ENA-OREC01000340-OREC01000340.1-marine-metagenome-genome-assembly--contig:-NODE-340-length-17004-cov-12.142199_pt1 | contig 17004 bp, 10 predicted proteins | sample MGYA00248626_ERZ508543 | MGnify/ENA primary metagenome ERZ508543 (study PRJEB26211, sample SAMN05518279) | marine metagenome | isolation source: Puget Sound, Washington, USA | host: Bankia setacea...
CACAGGTAGGTACTGTATGGGAACATTGACCAGATACTCCCGAATAAATTACACAAGGACCAACGCATTGCAAAATAGGTGATACATGTGTATACAATGGGCATGTGTTCTACACTCTGTTGTAATAACACGACAATCTAATCCACTTCTTTCACAAAACAATAGTCCGTGTAATGAATTCACAAATTTCTGGTCAATGTTCGTGTACATAGAAGAACAGTGATCTCCCCTGACATGTATAATTCCCTATTTTCGTTTGAGGGACAACTCTGTACATTTGCAAGATTGCTCTCCCTTTTGGGTAGGTATTTTCATCATTTAAAAAAAATTACCATGTTTACTGTTTTATATCGGTATGCGCATTCTGCGCAAAGCACTGAAACATTTCTATATGTTGTAGGAAAGTCTAAAATTAAAATAACGAAAATAGGGAATATATTAGAAGAGACAGCGAGGAACGACAACTCAACTCTGCATGGGATATTGGGTTATGTATATAGCACGGAACAGTTGACCTGACTCGACGATAGGATTAAACACATACCCCATAGCTACACTCCTGCACTAAGGTGTGGCTTCGATGTTGCCGTGCTAAACAACGTATAAGCGACATTGCTTCGGAGACCGTCTAAATTAGGAATCTATATAGCAATGAATACAGATTGTTAGAAATGTGACCCGATATCTAGCCGCTGTAATGCACCATTCTTTAACATTGTAATCGATGCCCGGATGCAAGTGTAAACAAAGATTAGACATCGGGCACTTGACGTCAGACCACAGTTGTGTTGCCTATATGTTCTATTGAGACATGTATGTACATGATTAGTTTATACAGAAACATAACCAATCAAACTAACTTGGGCTCCAACATACATTTCGAGAGAGACAGAATAAGATTCTAAACGACATGTCGCCCGGATTCGACGCCAGCCATTGAAGGTCAAAGTTCAAGTGAATATCACAGGAAAATTGCCCCAACCATGCGATAAAACCTGGAAACCAACACTCAATATGCACATGCTAACATCTGAGGATTCTGCTAATGCATGCCTACTCTAACAGAAAAGCACGTTATATCTCCAGCTATTTCATTCACAAATCAACCGTTACAGACAATTTAAAGCAGGTGCTAATTTGTGTGTATTAGCTTCCTTAATCAAGGGGAGGTAACTGCCCTCTGATGTCACTTGAACGCATACGAGAGTCATTCGGAACTTCCTCGTTCAAGTAACGATTATCCTCTAATCAGTCGGAACACATTGGACAAATATTCTCACCACTATAAATATGGAATAATCTGAGGCAGTTTCGAATGTCATCGGATGTCTCAAGCGGAAGAATATGAAAGAAAGCGTCTTAACATGTGTTTAGGTGGAAGAAGTAGTTCCTACGGCTATCAACGCGCCAATCAGAGACGATCGGGTTCGACACCAATGCTACTTTCTGTAACGTCACGTATAGCCTGCCATATGCTTATTCTAATAGTGACATGTTTTGATTACGAGGCATAATCTGTGTGGAAAACAATAACAAAGTGTCAATGGCTACTGACAGATACATCAGAGCGATCGCGTCGGATACATTTTGATTGATAAGTTCTATAATAACTCTTAGGTCGTCATCGTGTGCAAAGAATGATGTTTTGGGTACGTTTTATGTTTCATGTGGAAATGTTAAAAAATAACTTTGATTATTTTATTTCCGCAGCTGCTTCGGCGCCACCATATCCTTACCAACAATTCCAAGCACAGCCCGCCTACTACCCTGGTTCACAGTTTCAAGCACCTCCTGGTACCGCGCCTCCACCATACACGGCCGGGACACAGCCTGCTTACATGCCCACTCTGATAAACCAGCCGGGAAGCAACGGAAACGGAAATATGAGTGCGCATGCGACAAATATGAACGGAAGTGACCCGGTATATCCGCCACCGACTCAACAACATATGTATAACGGATATGGAACGGGACCAAATGGCGCTCAAACGTGAACATGTTTATTCAAAATCAAATTAGAATAGGTCTATTTTTTTAACAATTCTCGGATACATCTTGTATGAGAACATTGACCAGATACTCCCGAATAAACATGAACAAATGCGTTATGAAATAGGTGTAACAAGCGGATACAATGAACACGTGTTCTATACTCTGTTGTAATGATATGCCAGTCTAATCCACCTATTTCACAGTTCAAGTGTTAGGCGGAGAGGAATAACTTTTGACACCGGACAAATTGCAAAAGAAACCAATGAAGTCAGGACTCTGGCAAGAAACTCAACATAACGTCAACAAATTTAAGGTCAGTTTGATCGGGAAAGAACTCTTTCGAAAACGATTTGTATGACATCATAACCGTTAACAAATCGTGTTTGACCTCACCTTGACGTCGTATGATATTTTTGACGTCAGCTATGGAAAGTTTGGGGTCACTTTCCTGTCTGCTAATAATACATTTATAGGGTATACAATGAGGTAGAACGAAGTGATTGACATTTTAACAGTTTAACTTGTTTTAAATGCAATTTTGCGGCCATTTTGGATTTATGCTAATTACGTCCAAAACCTGCGGGCCGAATTTGTGTATGATAATGTTGGACATATATCTGAACGAAAACAACTTCATTGGTTTCTTTTGCAATTTGTTCCAGGTCACTCCAATTTTCTGATTTACTGGCCCCGCCTATGTCAGTGTAATGAATTCACGAGTATCTGGTCAATTTTCTATGCAGTGTTAGTAAAAGTAGTTGCTCGTGATTGGCGGTTAACCCTTTTCTATTGCATTGCTCTCTTTTCTTGTATTTTCTATTTTAATAATATGTGACTTAGCGATTTGCACTTTGTGACGTCATTTTTGCTACATTAATAACGTTACACATGCGCAAATCGCGTCGTCCAATCAAAATCGACGTTACAACGCGAGTAGGATACGAATGTTGTATACGTGTAATTAAAAACAACAGGATGCGTTGGTGGTACAATAAAGGCATGATAAAAAAAATAGAATGTAGATTTGCATAGTACATACGTCAAAGTTAGACACGTGAAATAACACATCGGCAGTGTCGAGTGTCGATCCTGAATTTCAATAGACTACTCGATGGAAATGTCTGTTTGTATCACCCAGGAATTGGGAAAATCCATCATTTAGCAAGGTGCTGTGTAAAGCTAGGAAACAATGCAATATAATAAAGCAAATAAATGACGAGTCGAGTGATATTTTGCGTTAAATTCAGGAAGGTCGGCTGATGTTTCGCGGTAAAATTCAGAAAGATATGTGTTATTTTGCGGTAAAATACTGGAAGGTCGGTAATGTTTTGCCGTAACATTTGCGGTTAATGACTTACGTGTTAAATATCTACTATTTGGCATTACGTTCTGACCTCTCCGTACTTGCTTCATAATGTGCAATATTGGTGCAATGTGTTAACTGGTAGTTCAGATTACAGTTTCATAGTTTCATTTTGTAAAACGTGGAATACATACATAAAGCGCCCCAGTTTCTTTTCACAGCATCAAACGTTTCAAATATTCTTTTGAAAACGTATTCATAAATACCTGCGATGTACACTATATTTTATTTCTTGATCTATGTATATTATACGCATCCTTTTTTACCTCAAAGTGTAGATAACTCTAACTGACATCAGTCGTTCATCGATTTCTATTGGTTTCTAACTGGTTCAAGAACGCATGAACATACACTTACGTACCCATTGTTTGGTTAGGTAGGCCTACATAAAGCATGTTATTAGTTGTGCTTTCTGTTAAGTTATAAAGACTGCGACTTACCTATATCTGATGAGTTGGTAAAACATGTACTCTATAAAAGTGTGCTTCAACGGTCACATTCTGGTAAGATATACTCTGACTACGGGGGGAAACAGTTTTGAAAAAATTACTCTCAATAGGCATTTTTGCGCTATACATCGGCCGCCTCGTTATCGATTATTTGCCGCAGCCTTAGTCTAAATCGATTGTGAACGGCAAGGGGCCTATTGTTTGAAAAAAATATTCTCGCTCATTCGACATCGGGGTCAAACTTAAATGACTCCGTGTCATCAATAAACCCGGATGTATTTTATATGCCGAAGTATTGTACATGTATACTGTTCCACCATTCGTCAGTTGCCATGCCTATGTTGTCAGTTGTCATGGTGAGCTATCAGTCCTAGGTCACTTTAATTAGTGTCTAACCTATTTTTTCGTCCAATCAGAGAGCCGTATTTTTTGGAAAATTTCAATTTCTATTCCTTGAAGACAGTCAATATACCGGTGTATATAATATATTGCGCTGTCTGTCTAAAAATAGAGTACACCCTAAAATGCTTAGAATACAGTTGTTCAGTATCTTCACCAGTTAGACGCCACGGACTCTTATGAAAACACTGAACCATGTACTCGGCACGCTGGTTGGTGCTTATTTTATCAATAATTCTAGGTGTATTGGGTTGTACACTAGTAGGATGACTGATCTACCAGTAAAGAGTTAACTGACTTGTAAGTTTGATATCACACAATGGTAAACCCTATTCCGCCGCACAATCATCGCAAGTTTGTTACTAGGCGTTTTTAATGTATGGCGTGACATCATTAACATTTATGACGTAAACAAATAACAGTCGCACATTTTGTATTGACGTCCAATCAAAACCGACGTTAGAACGCGAGTGCGATAGAATGACAACTTTACTAAGGTACACAACTAAGCATTCCGGTTTCTTTAACAATTTGTTACTCTGTCCATTTTCTGAGAACTTTGTTGAATAATGACATGTGTGTATGTTTGTAAGCGATGTACGTTCTCAAGTTCAACACAGAGTTCCTTCCCTTACAGTAATATATTCTGCGTGTCAGGGGAGATCACTGCGTAGATGTGTCCGTTCCAGTATCAAGTGTTTAGCATTCCACAACTCGTCTGTGCTATCTCATTTATCTGTTTAAGTTGGGTGCTTTATACAGGTGCATGCACTCGGACTGTCACCTACCATTATTTCCTATTCCGTTCAAGTTACAAACGTATATTTCTAAAGATAAATGATTTGCCGAGCGATTCAATGTGTGTTGTATAAAATGTACCATCACGAGTCAAGAACTATAAATAGTCCATTGAACGTGTACACAATGGCGTATTGCACTGATTTAAGATGATGTTCTCCATTACCTCTCCTTGTGTGCTATCGAATAGTGTATTGCTCGTCCATGACAACATTAAGACAGGCTAATATTTTGAACGACATGATTCTTATTTTTTTTCATTCCACCTTCATTTACAAGTATTTCAGAAAACGTATTTGCTCCTACACCGGTTTAGTAATGTTGGTCTCGTGCGTAACGTAAATATGGTTAGGCTTACTTTCTTAATTACCACTAAAAACATGTATTGGTTCAGCTTGACTCTTTATTTCCTGACATTTAACTGTGATATTTTATGTAAATGAAAGTTTTAGTCTCAAAAACTGTACGATGTGATATTTTGTAGTATGTGTTTGCATTCTGTATTTATTTGTTAATGTTTATTTTTGTGTTATACCAATAAACTCTCTTAAAAAACATCTATACATCTTGTTGTTGATCATAAATAGGTAAACAAGGGATCTTAGCAGTTGAAATACAATTAAACTTTGGCTAAGTGTCACAGTTTACGGTCCATGATTAACTGCAAGATCCATGTCGTATTCACAGACACTTATGTTATTAAGAGATCTAGATGGTGTGATATTTAGCTGTGATACTTACATCCTCTTAGCCAATCAACAAAGAGATTTACTCAAACTATCAATGCAGGTAACAAAGTGTCATCCAGGATAAATACTGAGGAATAATGTGCCCTTGTAGATTTAATGTTCCTTCTTTTCCCTCTATATTGACCTGTGTGTTTCCATTGGGTTTCTTGGATGGCACAAATTTTAGCCAACTATCAGTTTAACATATACATACATTTAACCGAACACTCTCACAGCAAAGAAGTTAAAAGACCAAGTTTATAATTCTCAAAATCATTTTCCATAAGATTCAACTTTATTGTGTTTGTGTATGTGCATGAATACAACAGTAACCAGGGTTTGAGCCAAACAAGTATTGAATGTGACCCTACTTACTGACCTATCCATTCAAGTAGAAGTGTTTGCTTTACAGTAATAATTTAGGATGTTGAGAAATAAAATCAATTCTGCCTTGGGATATAAAGTTATGACAAATTATTTCTAAGCACCACAGGCAAACGTTAAGATTTGACATTTTATCAACTTTTCCTTCAAATAGAAAAAATCTAGTTTTTGCCAAGATTTACGCACATAAAAGTGACATGTACAGAAACATGAGTTACAGACCAACGGTAAAAATGATACATGTTAAGTTCACGTTTCTATGGCAATAAGACTAGAATCAGGAAAGAATACATTGTTTTATAGTCCAGCAATGTATGATGATAAACTGTTGTATTTTAATCACATTTTAAGTTTACGTTTCTATGGCAACAATTCTAGATGAAAGAGTACATTGTTATATAGTCCAGCAATGTATGATGAGAAACTCAACACATATAAAGCTATCATCATTCCTGGTGATCACTTTACCAGCTTCAGATAGTCCCTACAGTTTTGAATCAAAGTAGATAAGAAATGACAAAGATTTCTTCCCAGACACTTATATAGTAATGGTTTTTGGACTATCACTAATTTTTGAACATTATTCTATTGATACATATTGTTGTAACTTGGTATGTATCTACAAGAAGTGTTCATTGTTTGTAAGTCTGAGTGTATTTTTAAAGGCAATCAGCATACAGATTGATGTTCAAACTTTGCTCTCTCTTTTTAAAAAGCAATAATGATGTTATCACTAGCGGATCACGGGTGGGTGGGGGGTCACCATCAAGCATAGGTTTTAAAAAAGCGTCAGAATGCACCATTTAGACTTATTGCTTTCAAAATTTTCTCTGCAGGACAAAATATCGTATCAAAAAGCTTCAAAATGCATCATTTAGCCTTATTGCTTTCAAAATTTTCTCTGCAGGTCAAAATATTGTTTCAAATAGCTTCAAAATGTAACAATTACCGTCTTTATCTTTACTTTTCCAGAGGAAGGTCACACCCCGATGATTAAGATTGCAGTTTCAAATATCGTTTGAATAGCGTCAGAATACTCCATTTTAATATCCTTGATGTCAAAATGATCAGATAGGTTGGGCCCACTATCTCGCCCTCCCCCCCCCCCCACACCAAATCCTAGATCTGCCTCTGGTAATATACATTGAAATATGTTGAACAAATCAGGAACAAGCATTTGATTAGTTTTCAGATCTAAAATACATCAGCTTCTGTACAAGGTGTTTATTTTCAATTATTAACTTCGTGGCTACAAATTTCACCAAGCTAAATATATTGTATCATATTACAAAATGATTGGACGATAGTGTCACTGTAAATTTAGCTTAGCAAAAATAGCTTCTAATGAGCTAGTTTCACTTTTGTTGTTTGTGTAATTTTTTTCGCGAAATGGATAGTTTTTTATATATTTGAAATGATAAATAAAGCTTATATGGAGTGACCACTGATTAATGTCCAGTGCTTCTCAAGTTTAAGTACTTTAGGCATCAATCTCTGCTCAGTGTGTTAAACAAGATGTTGAGGACTGTCAGACACAAACTAGAACTGTGAGTCAAATTACAAAGGATACCCTTGTCTTGCACCAACAGTTATCTCCCTTGATCTTTATTCAGAGTCGCGATATCCTCTTTCATACACATCCTTAAGGAGTATACTAAGTAAAGTTTCCGCAGTATCAGTTTATCCGTTCTGGAAGAGTTGTGCTTACAAGACATGTGGACAGACAAACGGACAGGGTGGTTCCTAAATACATGTACCCTCACAAAACTTTGTTGGCGGGAGGTATAATGACACATAATTTATTTCATTGTGGCAGTTAAGCACTACACAGAGTCCTACTAGACAATCTATACTGCTAGAAGAAAGCTTACAACAAAACCCAGATCCACAATAGCACTTTTTATACACGCAAGCATCAAAAATAAATAACAAATATACACCAAAGTACCGGTTCCCCTCTGTTTATAACTTGATATATATACATGATCATAACCATGTATAGGTAAACAACGAGCATTCAGCCTTGACATTTGTCCTGTTCTAACCGTAAACAGTGATATAGGGTACTCCTGTGTGTAGACAACGGTAGCGTCTACATTAATATTCAGTGCTTTAAATTTGGCCTAGCACTTGTCCCGCTCTATTTCAAGGTTGAGGCTTATAATACACAAGACTTCGCGACTCAATGCTCAATGTTTACCTATACATTTTAACATTTATCAAAGAAGTCATGAAAACATTGAGCAACAATAAAAAGGAAAATATTACAGAAACGAGTTAGAATTGAATTATTGGCAGAATAACTTTAAGACAAACAATATGCACACCAGTTTTAGATGCCCATATATTAGCTAGTTGTTACAAAATTACTCTACAATGCTACAATATGTGTCAAGGTGTGCGTTTTTTTTCTAGTCCATATTAAGTATATCAACACCAGATTAGGTTTTTTTTCTTGCCCGCCCTAATTTCTTCACATTATTACTTCTGTAAGTTAACTTCACTTTGCATGAAATACTTTTATATCATAAAAGACAAACAAACATAAAAATAATGACCTCCTCTTTCATCTTGATATATTATGCAATTTTGGCAAACCTTAAACTCATTCATTTTCGTAGGAATAAAATTTCGCAGTTTCTTAATAAATTTATAACGTTGGACCTAGCCTCCTCTTTATTCTTGGTACACGTATATTAAAAAGTATTATGCAAATTTGGCAAACCGTAAACTCATTTATTTTCTTGAGTAAAAGTATGGCAGTTTAAAAAAAAAAGATCATTTGAGAGCAATCAATAAATAGCAATTTCCCATTGAATAAACCCATCTAGATTACTTGATTGTTTATTCGTTAACATTTAAATTCGTGACTGAGCTGGCCAACGAAATTGAAATTCACGAAAAGTTAAGTGTTCCAGGAATAATAATGACTTCACAGTATTAAACAATACTCTTCTACTGATCATTTCTACACCACTACTTCATGATATAACACTAGTATTCATGAAAGGGAGAACTACAGTTGAACTTGTTTGTTACAAAAAACACTGGTTTAATAACATTTTCAGTTAAAGTCCCATTCACTTAATTGTGAACATTTACATGGAAATATTAAACCATGCTTTTAACATTTTTTTAATCAATGAATTTTGTTTCCCCCTCTTTTTTCTAATTCTAAGGTCATTGTAACTAATATACACTGGTTAAGGTTCAACCATTATCACAATATAAATCACACCATAATTTCAAACAAAATACTATTTCATATCTGTGATTCCCAACTTGTTAATAATTTATCCCCCAAACCCCTGTTCATTCACCTCTTCGAGCTTCTGGTCTATGCCCATCTGGCTTTCCCATGTCAAACCCACGACCTCAACATTGGTCCCGTCACCATTGTATTGTCAATCACGACTACCCTATCCCCTTATCACAGTCCAGCTTGATTTTCCAATCTCTCACTTTAACCCACTCAGTTTGGCGCTATAAGCATTGTTTCACTGCACAGTAATCAATCTTGCGACAGACCTATACTATCCCATGGACGATCGAGACTTTGCGTGACTATTTCTGTTGTATTTCTAAGTGTGTTACTCGCCATATATCACGATAATCTCACAGCTGATAATTGACTCTGAGATTTCGCCTGTCGATGTTCTCGTTCTTGTTTGCGCCGTTGGTGTTCGAGTTGACGCTGTTGTCGGTCAAGCTTCCGTTGTTCTCGTATCACATTGTCAGCCTCCCATGTGAGATCCTCGTCTGCCTCGTCATCCCATGCGTTGTGCTGTTCCTCCCAACTACCTAACTCTGCAGTCTGGAGAAAAACAAAACAACAAATAAGACAAGCACCCCTGTAGTATCAATAGGTATATATGAAACTAAAGCTATTGTTGATTGTAGTGTGTAAATCATATTTTCAAGCTTTGTCATAGAAAATAAGGACATATAGATACATAAGAATTTCAATAAAGGGGCATAACTCTGGAAGCCTTTGGCTGGGCCTCACAATATTGTCATGCACATCTAAACATAATAGGGATCATGTGTAGCAAGTTTCATTTGAATGACTTGGAAACTGTGGGAAGAGTTGAGACACAACATTTCACCAGCAGACCCGCAAATTTGTTTGTAATAAGATATTTGTACTCTATGACTTTAACTATTAAATAAACAATACAATAAACTTATATAAAGTCAAATTTATGAAAAACAAACAGTTTATTAAATGGTGAACTGTGACCTTGTGCATGTGAAAAGTCTGTTCAAAGGGTCTACCATCAAAGATGTTATACCATTCCAACTATCAAAATTCCAAGACCATAAAACTTACAGTCGTGGTGACAGGTGGCAAATATAAAACCAGCTTAATATAGTTAAAGTTAAGTTTCACCAAATAGATAATTCTCCCAACTAAAGAAAATCTTTATAGCAGACTTAGTAGCCAAACCCAATTCCATCTTTTCGTTATAGGGACAACTCTGTACATTTGCATGAGTGCTCTCCCTTTTGGGTAGGTATTTTCATTACTTTTAACAATGAAAACTACCATATTTACTGTTGTATGTAGACATGCACATTCTGATTGACAAAGCAATGAAGCATTTCTATATGTTATAGAAAAGTCTAATATTATGTTTTCACATTTATCTTACCTGTTGCACTAATGGAACATCTGTGTTCATCGACAGTTTACTTGAAATGTAGTCTTTGTTAACTTGCTCTTCCTTCTTCTTCACTAACAACTGCAAATATAACCAAGTAATTATATCAATGACTTGCTACATGTGAGAGAAAATCAAGTTATTCTTCTTATATGGTCTATAAAGAGATAAAACTGCAATGACAAAACAAACTGGGTATAACAATATTGGAACTAGGTAAAAATACATATAAAACATAAAGTTAGATTGTTAAACTAACAATTTTGTTTATGTAAATAATGATGTAATCCGTTCCTGGAACCAACCAGTACAAAGCAATGAGAGCAAAGTTTCTTGCTAAAGGAAACAGCGGCAACCATTAATAGGGTTCGAATTCATGCCCGAAATGGATCCGTCAATTAAGAGTCCAACACGGTAACCCCTGGCCAAGTATGGATAAAAGCATATCCAATTTCCCTTAAGGAGCTTTCAATTAATATGTGTGGCTACAAGGTCTGCAAGTTAGTAATAGTACATGTACAACTGGATGATTAGCGAGTCACCATAGTGAAACTGACTACACTTGGTTATGTGATCGTAATAATCAGATAAAAAAACAGCTTGACAAGCACTAGTGTCACTTTAATATATGTATTTTTTAATGTTTTATCTCTTTCGCCCAATCGATGTATTTTTTTATTAATTCTGTGGGTTAACAATAAATAAAGCTTATAAAGAGCTATCGCAAGCTATAACCATGATGCACCAAGTTTACATATTTTTCATGTTAATCTCTATTGCTGTTCGGCTTTAACAGAACCCTTCTAATTATTGACAACATTCGTTCAAGAGCAAATTTTTTGTCCCATAAAAGCTAAACGTGATTTTGGTTTAAATGTACTAAAACCAATATAGAAGGCAATATTCCACACCTTTTTCTGTTTTTTCAATTTTGGTGTCATGTCTTGAAAGTAGTTTGTTTCTGGCTCAGGTTCCTCTGATTGCTGCCTCTGTGTCTGTTGCCATTGACGATATTCCTCCACAGACTGTACCTTGTCTTGTTTTTGATCCTCCCAATTATCCCAGGGTGTCATTTCTTGATGTATCTAGAAAGTGAAATATTACATTGTAGCAAGCACCCACTGGACAACTCAAAGTCCTGGAAATAAAAGATCTTAAGTCCTCATTTAAACTATATGACGTACGGCCTGCAATATCCCGGACATCCATTTTTTTTACAAGGTGGGGAAGAGGTCTTTTCATGTCAGCTCAAGGCACGAAGATTCCACTCGTCCTTTACGTGGTTTTAGATGCAGGCTGAGAGGAAATTTTGACATCTGTACATTGTACATTTCTTGTTTTTAATATACCCCAATTATAAGCAGGGCAAGTAGATATTATGATTATTTTAGTGCCCTGTAGCTGGAAAGAAATGGTATTACAAACACCAGATGAAAACTCAAAATAGGATAAACTACCTGCTTTTCCAATACCCTTGTTTGTTGATGAGTATTGATTTATAAGAAGAATAAATCATATATGCAGTTATTCTTTTGACAAACAAAGGCAGAATCTTCTTGTTCACAACATCAAATTTTATTTTAGAGACAATACAGAGAAATATAGTTTTCTGCTTTGGTTGCAAGAGGTTTCATGTGAACAAAACAGTAACCTGACCTTGATGTGTATGCTCTCCTGTCTAAACAAATCTGTTTGAATATAAACTTAAGTCTAAAGACAAATGTTATCCTCTCCACTTCACACTTGCATACATTGTATATCGAGAAGCATGGACCCGTCAAGTTGTTTACATACATGTACATTAAGGCGTCCATGGTGAAATGTACATTGGGATCGACAGTCGTTTGATTGATTTGTCACTTTGTTGCATTATTTGTTCTCAAATATTTTTTTTTACTGATCTCTTGTCACCCGAACGAGCGGCAGTCAACAGTGTTTTTCCCTCGGGACCACCGCACGGCGTTGAGCGGACTATACGCTCATGAAAATCGCGGGGTTAGGGGGACTTTGTAAAATCCGCGCTGTGTGGACAACAAATACAATACCTGTCCAGTTCCATTCATAGAAGAGTAAGACACATTCAGGTTTTCTACTGAGGGATAGTGGTTGCTGATTGGAAGAATTGGATCAGATGTTCTTCTCTTTCGACGACACCAGAGGCGCTTTAATGGTGAAAATATCAGCATAACAAACCCAAATATCTTCTTCACCACATTCCAGACAACCTTGATCATCTGTAAATATTGCAAACGTTTATCAATACATGGGGATAAGTACACCAAGTTATTCTTCACTTAAATGTGCTAAAAGAACGAACGTCAAACGTCACTGACTTATTAAGATGTAAACAATGTGGGTGGGGAAATGGTCCAAAATAACAGGTGTCCGAAGATATTTTCAAAACTGGCACTATTCCGATACACAATGGCATGTGCACCAGATTAAAAATGAATTTTGAACTAAATTGTAATATCAGGAACTAAATCCAAGTCTTGTCAAAAACACAATTGCCTTACATTTGCAGTTGTTTCTTGAAAAATATTTCTTCCAGCTGTACCAAAACGGAAATCTCGCTTCTCACCCTGGTTCGCGCGAGACCAATAATATAAATTGACTGGTTCTCCATATTTTCTACTGCAAAGTGGGGTGTATCAGTAATTCTTTAGGTCCAGTCAATGTTGCTTAGTTACTGTAATTTACAAATGGCGACTTCCATGAATAACACGTAGAACTACAAAATACAACAATAATAAACGTTTTGACATCTTTGTTTTCATCCTATATTTACATTCCTCTCTTCAAAACAAAATGGCAGTAAGTACTGTTCATAATAAGTCAAATTCATGGTAAACATTTTGATAACGCGTTGCATTTTAGATCATTTCAGACCATATTTTGTGTGAAAATTGTGTAGTCTTCAAGCTAGTTATATGATATTCACATATTTCTTCATCTTAGATTCGTTGACAAACATACTACTGTATAGAGAAAGCTCCATAGTGTGTGGTTGCAGCTATGTAAACACACAATTATGCTTTATAATCAATGGATTGTTTGTCGAGCATTAGACCTTTAAGGCATGAGTTGTTATTCTCAGTACTGGTTGCTTCCAGGAATGAAATTGAATGTGATTTAGCATCTTCTATAAACATACTCCTCATAGAGATCAATTGCTAGATAGAGACTGTCAACTTATACTGGTTTTGAAAACAACAACACTTTGTCTTTACATTTTGAGGTATTTAAAGCATTTTTACTAGACCAACACATTTTTTACCAGTTATCATCTATTGAACAGACAGCTCCCCGGGCCTCTAGTACGCCATATTTGGTGTATTGAAATATTGTTCACACTCTACAATATATGCTTTGTATAATACTTACGCATGTAATACATCTGTCCTGGATCTTCTGCTGTGTATATGTGTTATGTGTCATCTGAAAGTAATAGATTGAATACATACAGTAGGAAAAGTATTATAACTCAAGGTGTCTGGCCACTACATGTCAGAAAAGAGACAACAAATCGAAAGATCTCTGCTCTGTAATAGTGTCATATGTAATAAGTGAGACCACAGTTACTTGAAAATCTTTTCTGGAATATCAAGAGTGAAATCTTCCTGGTCTTGGCTCAGTCTGAACATAAAGAACTTGTTGTTGCTTTTCAGGAAGAAAGTGATAAATTCAAAGCCACAAATAGAAAGAAAATAGAAGAAAGAGACCTGAAAAAGCTGGCGCCTCAACAAAGAAGCAGATACATGGCAGTAAGTGTTACAGCAAAAATATGAAAAAGTAACAAAAAATATTATATGAAAAAGTATCAAAAAATATTTTATGAAAAAGTATCAAAAACTATTATATGAAAAAATAACATAGAGTATACTGATCAGTTTTCCAAACCACCCAAATCCTATTTATGAAGACAAAAACTAACAAGATATTTTTTAAGTAAGACTGGCATTATTAGTTAATAAAATTAGGTGTTTGATTATAGTCAAAGAAATTATGAAATTTTATCACTATAAAGACCATGTCTGATGTACACTTTAATTGATGACTTCTGAGAATTCAGGGAATGATTTCCAGTTCTTTTATTGCTTTGTAATTTATTGAACCCTTGCGTATTGTTTCCAATTTATGATGTTTCGAATTTCTTCCACAGTATGAAGATCCATCAAAAGACATATTGGAATCAATTGGCAACGCTTCCAAGCGACTTGTGGAAAGAAAAAAGAAATATCAAAAGTATGTCTGATTGTACTTTCTGTTACAATGTGTGATTGTTGAATTCATGCTACATGTATTTATTAAGTATCTTCCATGTATTCCTCTAACTCATTTAAACTCAAAAGTATATCATGTAAATACTTTTTTAGTTATTGACATCTATATGCTGAGCTGTAAATTCAGATGCCCTATAATTTAAATGATTATGTCGGTATACTAGTGCTATATTCAAGCAATGATGAAACATCTGAGGTATTTTTATTTTGTTTTGTCAATGGTTATACTGTAACTGGTTGGTGAGATGATCTGGTGCCTCGATAACTTAGTGGTAGATTGTTCACATGGTCTGCAAGAGGCCCTGGGATCGAGTCTTGGTCCAGCCACAACTTGTCACCTGTTACATTTGGCTCCAACATAAATAACCCACTGTGGAGAGGTAGTTAAATTAGTATGTTCTTCGTGGAAGAGTATAGTAAATTTGTGGATTTCCCCACAGGAAATTCATGAAAGAATTTCAACTGCCTTGGGAAGTGTGTAACCAGGGTAGGTTAAGAGTGAAAAGTTGTTAGTGAGATGACCATAGGCTAGGTAGCTCAGTGATAGAGTGCTGTGCACGGTCATCAAAGATCCTGGGTTCGAGTCCCGGTCTGGCAAAACTTTTCATTTGTTACAATACAACAATGCAACTTTATCCTAAGAACCGTAGCGCTTTCATCCCATCGACCGTAACTTATTTTCTGATTTCAGAGATAATGCTCCCCCATCAGATGATGAAGTTACAGAAAAAGAAAAACAAGAGAAGTTAATTGGACAGTTAAAGGCAGCAGAAGCCAGGAACCGCTTACGGATAATGAGGCTTCGATATCAGTCAAGTCGAGTATGTACAATTCACAATTTTAGTTCTTTAATCATGTTCAAGTGCATCTTACATCTAACACTGATCAATTTATGACAGCAGCAAGTTTCAAGATTATGATTATTTTTGTTATTATTATTATGATTATTATGATTATTATTATTATTATTTACTATTATTATGATTATTATTATTGTTGTTATTATTATTAATTATTGTGATTATTATTATTATTATGTGAGAATCTTGTCTAAAATAACTATAAAAAAACACTGGACCTTTGGCTCTGACTGGTAAAAATTGAGTTGGTCCAGTAAAAATATTGGAAATTTCACAATATACAAAGAAGATAAACCATATTTCGAACCAGTAAAAGTTGGCAGTTTTTGATACTCAGATAATCAGAATACGCATGTCTACATAAATCAGTAAACATGATAGTTTTCTTTGTTAAAAGTAATGAAAATACCTACCCAAAAGGGAGAGCACTCAAACAAATGAACAGAGTTGTCCCTATAACGAAGAGGGAATAGGCTACTATGCAGATGAGATAATATATGTATGTTACCACAATGTGATATACTTTCAGGCTCAGGAAATCAGCCATTTAATTGCCTGTCAACCCACGGCCTTGAAAGCTGTCCGTTTACAAGCACTAGTACCATCATATCCTGATACAAAAGATAAAGGGGATGCTTTGGATAAACTTGATGTAAGTATTCTGTATTGTATTGTTATTATGTGTGTATAGTTCAGTCAAATTGTTCCTTAAAACTACTCACATACCATCATCCTTGGGTGTATAGTTCAGTCAAATTGTTCCTTAAAACTACTCACATACCATCATCCTTGGGTGTATACTTCCGTCAAATTGTTCCTTAAAACTGCTCACATACCATCATCCTTGGGTGTAGTTCAGTCAAATTGTTCCTTAAAACTGCTCACATACCATCATCCTTGGGTGTATAGTTCAGACAAATCGTTCCTTAAAACTGCTCACAAACAATCATCCTTTGGTGTATAGTTCAGTCAAATTGGTCCTTAAAACTGCTCACATACCATCATCCTTGGGTGTATAGTTCAGTCAAATTGTTCCTTAAAACTGCTCACATACCATCATCCTTGGGTGTATAGTTCAGTCAAATTG
>ENA-OREC01000341-OREC01000341.1-marine-metagenome-genome-assembly--contig:-NODE-341-length-16985-cov-13.276615_pt1 | contig 16985 bp, 14 predicted proteins | sample MGYA00248626_ERZ508543 | MGnify/ENA primary metagenome ERZ508543 (study PRJEB26211, sample SAMN05518279) | marine metagenome | isolation source: Puget Sound, Washington, USA | host: Bankia setacea...
AGCATACACTTTGGATTTAAATTCATTAGCAAAATGTATGCTCTCTCTTAAGACGAAAGAGGTCATTAAACAGGACATACCATCTTGGAATCCGCCTTGCTCTTGACTGATTGATGATATCATTTCAGGTTTAGACCTGGAAAAAATTACAGACTCATGTTGTTTAAGTAACACAGAAGTCAGGGTTATTGCGCGATAGTTATCGGGTTGGTCTTTTCGTTTGTTCCCCTCTTTGTGTAGGATAACCATATCCCCACGCTTTAACTTGTCAGAGGCATAACCCGAACGCATCATACACGTAAACACATTGGCTAAAATTGGCGACAGCACGTCCTTTGCAAATATCAAATGTCCATATTGTATTTTATCGTAACCACCGGCCTTTCCAAGAGGACTTTCTTCAATTGCCTGTTTTACAATATGTGGTAGCACAGTGGCGGTACTGTCAGAGTGAATATCATGTACAGATGTACGCACTTGCTCACACACAGAGTCATACCAAGACTGATCGAACTTTGAGTCTGTGGATGGCATATACACATTTTTAAAGTAGTTACACCAATTGTCGGTTAACTGATCTCGATCACGTATCACCTCATTGTCGAATTTAATTCCAGCTCCAATGTTTGACCGATTTCCTGTTCGTCTCGAATTAACAAGTTTCCAAAACCTGCAAGAGTTTATTTCTGCACTACGGTCAATATCATCATTTAGAGATTTAGAGTTAGAACACTTTCCACTATACATTTTACCATGTTAGGGAGATGGCTCCGGATAGCATCAGCCACTGGATTGATATTTGGTATGTCATCTCAGCCGTAACAATCGATTCAACAATTGTGTAGATGGCTTGAATGTCATATTCATCAAGACGTATGTGTGCAATAGGGTCAGATTGGATACCCTCTGCAATGGTAGGAGAACAAGCTCGACTTTTTTTAATTTCTGAGATGTCCAAAAGCGAGGATAATTCACGTTTCTTACTAGACTGCGCAGGTGTTGACGTATTACTGATACCAGTGTGTACTTATTTTTGTTAGGCAGTGTAGTTTAAAAAATTGTCGAGCGACTGGGTGGGGGATAAATTCAATAGTACAGTGATTACGAGTTGTTCTGTTTCTTAAAATATCGTCTTTGTAGCATATTGCGGTTGATTCCCTCTTCAGTTGGAAGTTCTTTCATGAAATATTTCGGCGCTTTCCATGAGATCTGTCCGGAACCAATTAACATCGCCACTGCTCATCTCTCGTCACCCATAACCAGCGAAAGGAGTATTCAGCCTTCTGATATGCCGATATTGCCACTTGCACGTCATAATGACTCGGTGGCAAACCCTTAACGCGCGCACACGCACACACACACATATATATAGCTTTCACAACATTTAAACTCCTGAATTAAAACGCGAAGAACATACCTTTGGTTCAGACATATCTTCTTAATGTAATGCAAGTTGTTAACGTTTTGGACAGAAACAGCGGTTTCCGAGTAAGATTCAATTGCGTAAGTTTACGTTTTGCACAAGTGTTATAGTAAACGGTGACCTCGGCACGTACAATTCTCGGATGAGACGTACGTATAGTATTCGCGTTCGAAAACTCGACGATGGAGCCGTTTTCATCCATTACATGTCGGAAGGTTAAACAGTATCATAAATAAATAATAAAGAACGATATTAAGATGCATTTCGTGTTTTGCGTGAGAAGAATAGATATAAAACTCTACTTACATATGATTAACTCCCTAATTAAGCCAAAGGGGCATTCGCAATTATATATTGACAGTAAACATTGTCCCAATTCAATACCAGTGAGTAAGCAGTAAATTAATTCAGTATATCCCTCAAAATCATTTTCCAACCGTGTTGGTGCGTCTCCAACAGTAAACAAGAGTGTTGTTTTCATATGAATTATGTAGATGGACTTAATACTGAGACCGGATCTATTTTTATTGATTTTAGATACTTACTATACTATACTTTCTATATATATATATATATCGTGTTAAGCGTTTACCACTTTTACGAACAAGTTATGCATATTTATTCCAGTGGTCAGTGTAAATGTATTTGAAGGGCCGCCTTTTTTGTTGTGAAGTATAATCTCCTATAATTCCATCCGATACATTACAAAGGGGGTAACGAGGCCGGGTTGTCTGTTAGATGGATCTAAGATTTCATGGACATAGGGTGTTTGTGTGCTCAATTCAATAATTTGCATTGTCATCTACATAAAATAACATTCTAAATTTAAATATGGTGGGTTTAAAATTAGTACCATAAGTGAAGACTATTACACACAGTTAAAAGGTTTACAGATTTTGCTTTAAATGCTCAATGTAAATATAGTTTAATTGTAAATGGACTTCACGGCAGCATACATTAACTTGAAGAGTTCAAAACTAGTACACAACCTAGGTATTGAAAAAATATTTAAAGTAACATATCTCAGCTGTATTTTTTTTAAATATCATACGGATGTAATATTACTTTTGCCCTATATATTAGCCGCCTTCATATTCAACTTAACATACATTTTGTCGCCTTATTTCCAAAACCCCGTAAGTCGGGGTTTGGCGATGTTGAGTATTTGGTATGGTTGAAATCGTCTGCTAACGCTCATTTCTTTCGTACTACATACATGGTTTAATGTATATAACTAAATTAAAATGCAATTCTTAAACCCCGTTTATAGTTTTCAAAAATAGGGTGCGGGGGAGGACTTCTGAGTCGATTTTATCAAAATGACGAAAAACACGAAACGGATGTCTGGGAATAAAGCGATATCTGTATGTTGTATCTGGTTCTGTATTTTGTTCAGATTTATTGTTGATGAGGACCTTATTGTAGATTAGCGTTGTAAAATATGCTAAATAAGCTTCCTCTAGAAATAAAGACTATACATGTATATTTGTCAATGTTGCATAGTTGCATTAGTTTGTTTTTAGTTTTTTTGGCCGATAGTAATCGTGTGAACTTTATAAAGACAGTTATGATACTATCGTACATTGGGAGAGAGACTTGGGACAATGGATCAAGTCTAATTATGAATATAATTACTTGATAAGATAAGTATTTATTCAGAAATTGAACATCGGTACCCGTGTTTTATCGCAGTATAACATATAGGTACGAGTTCGGGTGCGTATGAATTAAAGCACGAGTGCGCTAGCCTCTATAATGCGCTGCACTAGTATTTTGGAAAGCTTATATTGACAGGATGTTGTTTGCTACGCGGACTGTAAAAGTAATAAGCATGGACCTAGAGCACGGACCCATATATTAACGGATCAATAATACACAGTTCGTTTCCTTCTTTGTGCATAGGAGAAAATCACGGGACCGTTTTAGAACCGTTTACAAAACCCGTTTCTGTTATTAAGTCGATTGTTTATTGAAACCGCTGACAAGACTATTTTATTTAGCGGTGAATATACAGTAATGTCTTAGTAAAATAGCGTCCGTATACTTTCGATCAGTTACCATTCAATTAACAGGTTGTATTGTTATTTAAAAGTTGTACAGGTGCGACTCAAGTATAGTTTACCTCTGGATCTAGTCTACAGTTGATAGATGTAATAGCGTTGAATTTCTGGATCTCGCTGTATAAATTAACACTGACGTAGGCATTTCGTAATGTTGACGCAGGTTTTGCCTTCATTGTTAATCATTGAACTATGTTAAGAATTAGGCCAGACACACAAAGGTCAATGGGTGCAACTATACATGAAACCTTTTGAAAGCAGACATCATCGATGCTTAAACACTAAGTGACAGAAAGGCGTAATTTTGAGTGTTTATATAGATTTATTAACTGTGTCGAGCTTATTGTGGAGGGGGGGGGGGGGGGGGATAGAAATCTAAATATATCAGCCACATGAAAAAGTCGGGTATTTTCAATAATTGTTTGTCTTTCAATTAAATTCATATTACACCAACCTATACTGTATTGCATTAAACGAAAGGCGATGTTTGCTTTTCATTGAGTACTGATGCCTGGTCCCTGGCGCATATCAACCATCTACGCAACTAGTCCCTACGTCATTTCATATACTTATGTTACTATTGTTTATGCAACACGTTCAACAGATACGAGGAATGCGCCAGAATTAGCTGGAAGTAGAGCGAAAAACAACGCCTAGCGGTCAAACCATATAATCCACAAACGAGATCTTCCGATGGAACGCGACTACGCTATTTACGTAAGACTCTGCGACGGGTTCTTCAAGTGTATATAGAACAACAGAACCGATTCTTAAAATGCCTAGGTAACGTCGTCATCCGCGGGGAATTCGAGTAGCAATTATGAACAATCTGTCATGCCAAAGTGAGAATGTACGTCTTGCGGTTACTACAGGTTTAGATAAGGATCAGTCATGTAGCTGTCATAAATATCCGGTGTTTAGCATTGCGTTGATGGCATAGGTGACTTTAATGTAGAAATACTTACAACATCTCAGTGTAAATTATGACACTACTTACATATGTATCTTCACCAGAACACATTCACCTAGCGGCAGTGACGGCACGACACAGATTAGTTATAAACTGCTTGACGAAAGACGCCGAAGCCTTGGCTGTCTCTCAGGAAAAACAAACACAAGAAATTTTCCCTATATACCTATACTGCTAAATTGAGTCTCTACAGGGCTGAAGTAAACCAGATTATGATGCAACGCATGAGGGAGTGCACCAAATGCCACTAAAGCAAAATAAACTTCGCAAGGTGTGTTGCTGTTTTATGTGCCACCAACAGACATTTGTTACATTGTAGACGTGTGCATTGTCTTATCCCGCCGGATTATCTCATAAATTGTTCCATAGGTCATTGTAAAGGGTACGGACTATTCCACTGTAAGCTTAGCACCAGCAATACATCATGCGAACCTCTATATTCACACTATAGTTGCTACATATGGCCAGTTTTGGTATCTAAATGGCACAAAATACACACTTTCTGGATAGAATCGCTTTGTAAAATGATAAAAGCTCGTCATATATTTTTGTCCAAACGAACGAAACATATGGTATATCGCAAAGGTTAAATATAAAAATGAGTCAATTGATTTTGGTTAGCAATCAGTTAACTGTGGTGATTCTACGATAGAGAACTGCTGACAGGAGCTTACGAAATATTTAATTGAACTATCGTGCATGTATCGGATATAACGGCGAAGATGTTACAATACAAGTGAAAAAAATAACTGGACATTTGTGGCAGTGCCTTTTTTTCAACAAATGTTCATGTACGTAACATTAGCTGAATGTAATTGTTTTATTTAAATAAAGCATGTACGAGTTTAAGTTTGAACAGTCAAATCAGCGCTTTAATGTTTGGACATGTTATAAAAAGGGCATATTTTTTCGCAAGTGTATAGGCTTATTTATAACTCCTGTAATGACTCAATTTATCAATGCAAACCTGTAAGTATATCACCTACCGTACTCGTTTTCTTTGATTGGATATCGCGATAAGGTTTTCGACTAATTAACTAGTTTACAACGTCGAAATTATCAAAATTACGAGACAGTCAACACTTCAATACTTCAGATATGTCTTCTAATTGGACGTTTTGTTTACTTTCTGTTGGCATACATACTCAACCACTTGGTAGCATTGACTTATGAGTAAGCACAACATCACAGATATACAACATATCTGACAAACATATGAAATTAAAATGCTGTCTTAAACTATAATTGCTATTTAGTGATATTTAGTGGCAGTTGGTTGGTTATCGACCGTATGCTGGTTTGTGTTTGGTTCCATCACCGGGTTTAAGTGATTTGATGCAATTAGTATATATGGGCATGGTTCGCTGGTGATATGTGTAGATGAGACTTGTATACAAACGTAATCGTTGCGTCAGTATTTGCTGCATCGTTCAGTTAGTGAATAAAATCCTTAGTATATATCGCCATTCCTGTATTCGCAGTTTTTGTAAATAGAACAACAACATGTCCAGTATCGTCCATATGACAATTGACCAGGCTATGACGGTCCCTCGCCTGTATCTACTGTATGTAAATGGACATAGAGGTGATTACACACGACAAGCGAGTTCAGTGACACAATACATGCATTTACCTTTAATGCAAGTCATGTTTGAACTGCACTCATGGAACAAGGACACGACATAAGCTTATGAAGGAACATGGTTTATTAAGCAATAAATTAATGTATCACAGACGTGTTTGAGAAGTGCAATTATAACCAAGTCGTACCGATGAAAACAAATGTAAGCTCAACGTACAAACGTGGATGGCAAATAGTTGTCCCCAATATTGAAAACAAAGCATGCGTTATTCCATTGTACAGAAGTAATGAACATACTTTTACTTTTAGAACAAAAAGAAGAAATTACAAAATACAGCCTCATTTCGAACAGTAATAACGAACCTTATAAACAACAGAATTAACACAAAACAATATGTATCATCATATTGATGGTTTAACATCCTCCTTCAAAAATGAGTTCTCGGACTTTACCCAAAAATGAAAAATTGACGTGTAAAGCGTGAAGAAGCGCTTTACATTAGAATTTATAGCACAACACTTAAACTTAACAGTCATCGGTCAATGTGAAAACAAATTATCATTGGACTGTGCTGTTGTATACGGTAGTAACAATTCACTAACACATATACTTTTATGCACTACACCAAATTTAGCGTGAGTATGCGCAACATTACTATGTATCTGCCTACATGAAGTCTCATTTACACTGGGCATGATATATTCATGGCAAACATACAAATGGCATTTTGTAATGAGAATGATGTATTTATAAAAAATACGAAACGAAATAAATTAACATAACTATAAAAGTAAAAATAATCATTTATGACCAGCACAAATGTCAACACATATTTAACAACGATTTAATAACAACTAGGTTTCAATGCTTATGAGTAAAAACACATGCTTTTTGTATTGTATATATTTAAATTTATCAGCGCACTATAACCCTAAATGTAAACTCTCAACACGCTTAGTTAATTTTAACTTTAGCTTATATAAAAAAGTTACAAATAACAATTTTGAAATGAAATTATCTTTAATATATCCATACTTTCGATGTTCAACTTTAAAACGAGAAATGTTAACGAATTCACGATAGACGTCATAACCCAAATACTGTTAGTTATGACTCTATATAATGACAAACTGTTAAACGTAACAAAACATGAATGTGTATGGCAAATAATGGGAAATAAATAGATGAACATGAGGTTGATAAATGTTGCGGCAGTAATAAGACGTATTGCACTAAAGCCCACGATAAAACATCTTACAGCACAGTACACCCATTGACAAAACAATATGTTGTAATGACAATAGTTTATGAATTTACATTCTTATAAAAATATGTATATGTGTTCATACATGTAAAACTCTTAATACTTCATGCGGTGAATCGAATTCTTGAAATGACAAAAAATGTAACACTTCCGAAGTAAGAATGTCTGTATCTCACCAAAATAATTATGACAAAAGCAAAGCAACATTGTACAATGCTTGAGTAACATTCCACCATGTCCTAGTAATGTCTTGTGATATGCCATTGTTCATTACGTCGTTGTTTACAGAACCGGTAAATGTGGAATTCTCCATGGCGCGTCCCTTGTTTCGAAGGGAATATTCCCATTTGTCACTAGAGATAAGCGTTCCATATCGCGATATGATGTGTGGCAATAAGGTATTATTGGTACGTCTTTTTAAACATAAGTTTATCAGTCAGTTCACCTTACACGATGCGCTAACTTTACTGGAACTCCGTGTTCAGGAAATATTGTTGCACCCTCAATAATTTTTAGTGTGTCTCCTAATGAATCTCCGGGAAGAACTGTAAACTTTCTCAATGTCCGTACAATGGTCATTTTACCCTCGAGTTGGGCAAGACGAAGACCCACACACGTTCTTGGTCCACTACCGAAAGGCATCCACGCGAAAGGATGGCGTGTTGCTCTGTTTTCTATGCTAAATCTGAAAAGAGAAAATATGACAGTTTAGTAACAGTGTATAATATGTACGTACGATGATAATTTAAGGTAAGATTAGATAGACGGTTTAACGGTGCATGTTGTCGTTTATACAAAATAGTTTTCTTCAGTTTAACCAATGACATTCATAAAGCTTGTTGATATGTTTTGATTTTCTAGCTTTCTGGGTTTGTTTTGACACTCTAAAAAGGGTCATTTTCTATACCCAAGTACATACTATTTACAAAGGTGACATTTAAATAAGGTAAGAACCAATGAAATACTACTTCAGTAGATAGTTAAACAGTCTGATTCACACGTTGTCGATAGCGAATGATTGAAACATAAATATTGCCTTTAGATTAAGGTCAACACTATTTAGTTAGTATTAACCTATTCTTATTTATAATAGGACACCCCGCAATGAATGGAGATTATATTCACGTTTTATTTCAAGGGTAAGCAATATTTGCTAGGATAGCTGTTGTATACTGAGGTCGAAATATATAGTTTGAGGTCATGCAACCATTGTTTTGCTTACACATTACCGTGTGAATGATAATAACCTATATCAAAATAGAAGGCATTTCTATTTTGGTTCCATTGTTGTTCCGAAAAAGAAAATCATGGTATTGACAAATCAAGAGGGGTAAAAAGGAGGTGTTAACCTCCCGTGAATGTATTTATGTAAACTTGTCTCTTTGATATCCATGTCAATAACCCATTAATTAAAAACATAAAGTTTGATTTTAGATGCGGTCAGCTAATACTAAATCCTTTCACATACCAGAGTTTCTGCCAATGTCAATCAATAATATGACCACAAAGAACACACTGATTTGACAATATTACAATGTAGCATATGACTGATTGTATATTTACCTTAAAGGTTCGAATGTTGTTGGATCTTCACCCCATGTTTGTTTATCGTAATGTAGATCCCAAACATTTGCTTGTACAATCATACCCGGTTCTATTTCTAACGAACCGACCTTTGCTGATCGCATACACTGTCTTGCTATGACCCTGTAAAAAATAAACAAACAAAAAAAACGTAAAAAAGTGACTCAAATTCCGATGATTCAACAAATTTGAAAAGATAGTCGAGGATATCGTTTATAACTCAAGTGTCGAAATCTAGAACCGTAATCGTGAGATGATACATGTTGCACGTTTTCAATCAGTACTCGTAATGTGTGTATATCTAAAACAATCAAACACACATCCTTAATTGTAAAGGTATTAAAGTTAAAATACTTACGTGCTAGCTAATGGATATTTTCGTAACGTTTCGCACCACACCATGTCTAGGTATTCCATTTTCATTACGTTATCGTATTCTACCATATCCTCGTCATCTGGATAGTATTTGTCTATTTCTTCTTGTAGTATCTTCTGCACGCCTTGGTTCTTAGCCATCTCATACATGACGTACGCCAATGTTGTGCTGGTAGTCTCATAACCCGACAAAAGGAACAGCAAACACTGTGATCCCAGTTCCTGAAATAACAGAAGACAAATAAGTATAAACCACAAGAGTAAACCTTATCATCATTTTTATCTCAGCAATTTAATACCTATGCATCAAAGTGAACACTATCTGAGAAAGTGTGCAAATAAAGATAATTCAGGGCAATTGTTAGACAAAAGAAAGGTCTTACCTGGGCGGACAAAAATCTGTGTTTTGCAACGCTCTTATCGTTATGGTCATTTTCAGAAATCTGATCCATCTCAGCCCTGTCTGGATCGTATTCGGAGTTCAAGAACAGTTCCAACAAATCGTAAGACTCCTTCTGCAAAAGGACAACACAAACTATTATGACGTGTTATGCAATTTACCCTAGTAGCCCACACTTTCATTTCCAGAAGAATATTAGCGATTATTAGAAAATATAAATCAAACCCATCATGACCGGTTTACGTCCCATCATGGTATCTATATATGCTAACATACCGTCGTATTATCTATAGGGAATGGTTATGTAATATTAACCGAGGGTGTTACTTCATCGTGTTTAGCCTCGTTGAGTTATTGTTTTACACTAACTGGTTCATATAGACTACGTTTACTACTATATAATTATCTCAGAATCCGCCCACAAGTATCAGATATAACTAGTTAATTATTTGTAATTACATAGCGGGAGCCTCGAGTCAATAGGAACTTACACTGTGAGCTGTTTTTCTGTTCTTGATGATATTCTGAATCTTGTTTTCCAGCCACATCACTGGATTGAACTTTAATTTTCCCATTAAATAATATATCGAAATCCACACCTGATGCAGTGTTGGAAATATAACTGAAATAAAAAAGGATCACCATTAATTAATTGTATTTAGCAAATGATTAAAACTAAACTGAAATACTCTTTTGTTAATCTGGAAAAATGTATAATTGTCATTTTCGGATTTTTTATGGAAACAAAACATAAACTTCCCTAAAATACCTATCGGTTGAAATTGTTTAACTGATGTATGCTAATTTAAACATAATGGAACCACAACTATAATTATAATGTCTGCAACTATATAATACTTACATCCACACATAAATAAGATTGGTCGTTTTGTTGTATCGTTAATTACACCCCGACAATTCATTAAATATTCATCATCAGGTTGTCTCATTGAATCTGCCTCCAAACCAAATCCACACTTCGCAATTGTGTCAAATGTTAACCGCTGTAAAAAGCTGTAAATATAACAATTACAAGCTATGATTAAACGAAATCAAAAACGTTCGGTAAACCAATTCGTTTTTAGGCATTTTTTTAATGTTTGCATAACAGTTTATACCAATTGTTAACCGTGGTGACTATAAGATGATTAACGTATCAATATATATAACTCGTTAATAGTTTAAATACGTAACAGTTTTCCGCAATAAACGTGTTAAATGGTATTCGTCGGGTGACTATAAAGTTAATTAACACCAATACTACTTTATCGGATATCCATATATTGTTTTGTCGATTATATATTAGTAAATAAACGGTAGTAACACATTCTAGTGTTCCTCTTTGTTAGATATTAAATAGGTTGGTAACCTGAAATTATCATTTATTTAACAGTTTACAAAACTCATCAAATGAGACTATCATTAGAAACATGTAATGTGTTAATTATTTGTAGTATACGATTACTGGGAAGCAATTTGTATATGTATTATTAACTAGGTTATTTAACAGGACAAGTACCAACAAGGTTTCAACTACTGTGTACTTACTCATAAATGTTAAATTCTTCTTCTTTTACACATTTCTTATCGAGCACATGGAGAAATTTATCGATTTGTTTGTTGATCATCGGTGACATCTGTGAAAAAAAAATAAAACATAAAGATGATTAAACAGTTTTCCTTATTTGCCCGAAACATTGGAAACAAATGACTGTGAAACATGGCAATATCGGATATAATTAATATTTAAAAAAACAGTTTAAAATGTTAACAAGGGTTCTACTTGATATGTAAGTTGTTCATAACTACTTTTAACAAGGAAAGAATGTTGATGCTATTGTAAACGTGATGAAGTAACTTACAAGTCTCATTTTCCCAGTATTAAAGGCTGGGTTAGCAATACTACGAAGACGTCGCCATCTTTCACCTCGTGCAAAAAACATATGCACCTCCTCGTCCTTGTCTGGGTCGACTTGCACAGGGAATATCTAAAATTGGAAGCAAAAGGGGTCATAAGTTAAGATCAAGTCAAAATGTGGGAGGAAAGAAAAAATCGCTGTTTTTACACACATACTGAATAGACATTAAATAATCTTTTTTCTCTACCATGAAACCCATGTGAAGTGTTCGACTATGGATTGGTTACCTTCCCTAAATGTGAATAATTATCTTGATATGTTAGTTATATTGAACGATCAATACAAACCACTTACTTTTCGAGCATGGAATGCTTTGAATTGCTTTACAAACACTTCGCACAGGACGTCTTTATCAGAGGTCACTATAACTGGGCTTGGACCTTCAAAATAGCCGTAAGTCTTTCCAAACTCGTTCGCCCATACTCTGTATTGTTCGAACATTGGCTGTAATAAGAGCATACAAATCATGTAATCAACGAGCCACGATCACTGTGATACATGATGAGCAGATAAAACACTTAACTAAGTAAAGTAAAGTCACAGAGAAACACTAGTTACACATAGATGTGCGGTCGTGGGGATGAAATATGTTTAAGTCCTTGAACCGCTACACGGGTTTGTTACCAAGTATTGGGCGTAAACATGCACCTTTTGTTACTATTATTGTCATTATGACTTGTTGGCCAATCTTAGTTAACGTGTGTCAGCCATTGCAAATTATCTAAACAGAATAGCATTTCCTTTAAACTTACAACTAAACAAATATATGCCTTTTCTAACGTACGTTTTCTAAGAAAGTATGCCCCAATGTCAAACACGAACATGTCCCTGAACTGTATTACCAGGTTTACAACTCGTATGAATGGAATAGTAACGAAATGAATCACCGCGCTAACAACTAAAACATTACCCGACATCACATAACGTTGAAAGAATGGAGTCGGAAATTTATAGCAATACCCTACAACAATTTTGACCCGAATCAAGAACGCACGTATGTTCAGTCTCACACGAGTATCAACCTGTACCCGGAAAACCTACAAAAATGCTTCCCAACTACAATGGCTTGCTATGATAATGATCAAGATTGTGAACTACAAATTGCAATTTAAACAATTTTATTGCATACATTTTGAACAGGAAAACAAGATAATGATTCTAACTTTGTGCAAACACACTTACTCTTTTCCAAAATGACAGCATATTTCCGAACAAAAAATTTGGCTTTGGCCCCGGTACCCCCATTTTGGAAAACACTTCCATCTGTCGTCGTCTTTGACTGAAAGAAGACAAAATATATTACAATCAAAATATACAGTGAAATCTTAGCTCTGCTTCAACTTATCTATTTTTTATTGAGTATTTATGAAACCATATATGAGCTGATGTGATACCCTCCGATCGACGTCATCGAAACTAAACGTTGGTCATTCGTGTCAATTGTTTTAAGTGGGCCTTTAAATAGCTTAATGACTACCCGGAAGCGTTTGTGGAAAGACTATGATAGTGCAATACGTGTTTAGGTGACCATGGACCATTTGTACTTATTTCAATATTAGTTTTGGGAAGCCAACAATAGCTCTATGTTAGTTAGAGTTGTAGGCGGTATTTACTTAACATTACAACTTTCCAGGGTCAAACCAATACAGTTGTTGTGCGGGAGTAAACCGAGTAATGTGTTAAACGTCAGTATCAGTTTACTAGAGGTGCAACCTTAAGTAATCATCTGAAGAGACTGCGGAAAGAGAAACCGTTTACATCTTAACCGCAGTGAGTGATACAGTACACGATTCATTTCAAGTGAACGAGCATTAACTAACGAACACTCTTCACCTTAAAGTAATAAACTGTTTTACTCAGATATCCAATAATAAGTCACAATTAAGCTCGTGTTTGACTCCCTTAATTAACACTCGTAATGGTGACACAACTTATATGATTTCCGAAAGCGAAACCGTTCCACGTACAACAATATTAGGATATTTCCTAGTTTTTTACATAAAGTTCATGGGAGAAGATGATGCGCTGGATTGGCACACCTACGGGAACACGAATTCCAAACAGTAAACAATAAAAAGGTGTGCGTCGGAGGCCATAGTTTCAGCAAAAGTCAACGCAAAACTATGAGCGCAATGTCGACCTCATGAACGTACCCTCATAAACAACACAACATTCTGGTGGTAAATGTCAATTAATGCCTTAATCGAAGTATTTAATATTTTGGATTACGCGCTAAATATATGTTGACGATGACAGTTGATGTAACTTGATGTACGTAAGAGACAATCTAATAAATATCACAACTTATAACAAGGTCGCAATGTACCATATCTTGATGATTACACGACAGCATGTCTAGCCAGAGAAGCATCATAAAGTCATTGCACCGTACATTGGCTACCTATATCTAACTGAGTTATGAACCTATAACCATGACAATATTAGTTGACAATCGCGTTAGAATACATCATACATACAGGAATGCAATGGGTGAGTTCACTTTTAAAACCGCTATTAAAATAAATCGAGCATGAAACGATTAAAATTACAGTTGAATAACAAAACCTTCAAACAGTTGCATTGGAAGTCGGGGGTGTTTATTAAATGTTATTATTAAAACCATAATGTAATCCTATTGAGCAACCACAATACAGATTAAAATGACATTTGCATTGATGTATGGAATTAGCAATATAAACTATAACTATACGAGACATGATTCACTATCGATGCTCAGCTTTTTCATTGAATATCACATGCATAATAAAGATCTTTAATTTTAAAACAATATATTGATAGTGTTTAAAAGCATTAGCATCTACATGATGTATTGGAATTGCAGAATTCAGAAGGAGCCTGATTGTATCGATACAAACACGTGCTGAATTTGATATTAGTTCTAACTGCTTTAGTTCAACAATTAAATCGAAAACAAGAGATTTAACTTACTTAATAGCATACATAAGGTGATTTTGACAGAACACATAAATCGCAAAACAACATGTTGTGTTTATTACATGTTTTAATTTGTAATGTTAAATTTAACGATGTATGATAAGATCTTGACCCTGAGTTTGTACACTGATGGTACAGATACAGGGTGTTGATAGCTAGTTTTTGTCAACTTAGAGGACTAAAAGCAAAACGTTCAATTCTATTAATGTATGCTTAATGCATAGAGTGTCAGAGATAGAAACATCTGTAAGCGACGCTAAATTAAGACATTTAACGATGAACTAAAACCCTAGAATAAATATAGATAATTGTAAAAAAACACATAACAGACAAAAAAACTACCTACAAATAACTGCAAGAAATGTATAAATGTACTTCGCTCTCTTTATATGTAATGCTTAAAATGAAATATTTTTCACATGCAAACGACTTCCCTGATGTTAATTGCTATATGTTTAAATGTATACACTGCATTAATCCTAGCATTGCATTGTAATATATAACTATGAAGCTCATATGTATGGTAAATAAGGTAGATGAATATATAAAAAAGTCAATTTATGGAAATTAACAGCAGTACGTATCAGTGCATTCTCTTTAAACTATGAACTTTAACTCAGCAGTGACACCTCTAAAAATGAAGCTGTTAATTGCAAACGTTTATACATAGCTTCACTACAAGGCAGTAGTTATTTATAGATACCATTGCATGGGTCGAATTTGAACATTTACATTACAGTCAGATAGAAGTATAAAACACTTTATAAACAAATGCAAACTATTACAGAAACGTTTATAATACTAGAAGTAAAAGTATCAATATTTACCGATAAAATGTGACAAATAGCACTATGAAACACACAAGAAGAATTACAGTCCACATCTTGGAATAATATAGCCAGTACGAGAATTCACTACGTACAGTTTCACGTCTCTCAATTTATTTGAACATTCTCAGAGAATTGACCAGTTTTTATCCTTGCGCGCGAATCCGCAGTATCCAATCAGATTTCGTGAACGATATAATTGTCACGGAGCTAGTAGTAATATTATCAATTTTCAAGAGACCACTGAGGCACAGTTAATATCGAAAACATGATCCGCTCAGCGCGTTGTTTCGCTACCACAGTGAAGCTTATGCTAGTTAGCTTAACAGTTTAACGAATGTATCCGATAGATAATATACGAATGAAGCGTTACATAACCACGGCTTTGTGGTAAACAACCAAAAGTTGTAACACCTATTTATAGTTGGTTAAACATAAATATTTATGTACGAATTAGTAACATTTGAAGTGCTTATATAAGTGATTTATAAGGTATTGTGGAAAGTAATGTTACACTTGGAATCAAATTGTAAATCTGTTATATACCTGACGTTTATGGACTAAGGCAGATTTCGGCATGTGTTAAACGAGAATTGAATTATACAAGGATCGGATAGTGTTATTCCAGTGTGACCGCGGCGGCTAGATATGGACATTCGACTGTGACCGCGGCGGCTAGATATGGACATTCGACTGTGGCCGCGGCGGCTAGATATGGACATTCGACAGTTATAGGTATAGGTTCTGAGCCAGGTGTGTAACCGTACCGAGTCTGGAACTTTATAGTATGTGTGGTTAATCCTTGAACAATATCCATGAACCAGGCTTAAACATGTGTATGAATTTCTCAGAAATGTTCGTTTACTATTGATATTCTATGAACCTGTTTTCAAATTGTATATGCTTTGTTTTAACACGTGTGTGAAAGTTTAGTCTTTTAATTATACAAACATAATTATAATAAAAACGTATATACTACACGATATAAGTGTGTTCTTATGTATTTCATTGTATAAACTGTCGACATCTAGATTGATGTGTAGAATGTATAACACAGAAAGGTTCAGAATAGTTCGCTACACAAAGAGAGAATTGAGCTACATGAAGGTCTAACCAATCCAGTATTGGAATTAGATACACGTTCATATGTGTTCAATATTGACTTCGACAGCTTCAATGTATCGATACGCATTTACGATCTCTATATAGCATTATTAACTAACCGTGCAACGTACTCGAGTTTACCCAGAATAATTACAATACAACAACACAGCCATTAAATAATTGTTGTATTTATTGTCACTGATACACAATACGTTGGAACAAGATTATTAGAAGGTAGCAGGACATACTGAAGGGAGACTATCCTGCAGGTTCAAATATCTGTTGAATGGAAGGTGTTGTCTTGAAACACCTTAAATACAAACAAACAAATTACACACATTAGAATCGGATACCCACTCCTTAAACAAGTCAGTGCAGATTAATTTTGTTGTAAAGATGGTGAGAATCTAACGTTAGAACCTATCTACCCATCCAACTGTAGTTTAGTTTATAATCTTTATTTTTGTCTCATCAATGTACAACAATAAAACAACTATAATCATAGCATACTAAAACAACAC
>ENA-OREC01000342-OREC01000342.1-marine-metagenome-genome-assembly--contig:-NODE-342-length-16985-cov-11.047315_pt1 | contig 16985 bp, 4 predicted proteins | sample MGYA00248626_ERZ508543 | MGnify/ENA primary metagenome ERZ508543 (study PRJEB26211, sample SAMN05518279) | marine metagenome | isolation source: Puget Sound, Washington, USA | host: Bankia setacea...
AAAACATGTAGCCTACATCAACACCACAAACTCAACCCTATTGTTTGAATTCATACAGTGCACTAGTAGTTTTTAACGTATTGGCATATAAACTATCCCTCTATTTTGACAGCCATTTTGAATTTTGGGGGTTTCACCACTCATTTTCACCTTTGAATTAAATAGACCGATTCCAACACTAAATTATTACATTTCAAGTATCGACTTGGAGAAGAATTGATATTTTAAGAAGTTTTAAGTAACTTGTTTTCTAATCCATTTTCCATGTATTTGTATAGATATGACAGTGTTGCCATGTGTAAATACTTATTTGGAAATAAATACTGTTTAAACTACATATGGAGGTCTGCCAGGACAAGAAGTACCCATAACTGCAGCCAAAACTAAACTACACAGTGTTAAGAAAGATTCCTATTCTTCATGTGATATAACTATGTCGAGTTACCACAAGCTGACTCGATGGCAAACCTATTATTAAAGCATAAACTGACATACCGTGTCTCTAAGTGTTACATCATTCAGCCCCATTTCTAGTGTTGACAAGGAATGCTGATTACTCTTTCTGGCAAACTTGTTCGCATCAGTTGCTAGCCATGCAGCTTTTAACGCCTTTTCACACGCCTTGAGTAGAACAGAAGGGATAGAAAGAAAGACGGTTAATATATATATATATAGACTTCTGTTTTGGACTGTTGCACGGGAACCTGATTGTTTGAGATATGCTAGTTATGTACAACATAAGACAGTTCAGGTGTGCCTAGTTCGACAACTATGAGGACATCAACCTGGGTCTCCAGTTGTGGAACAAGTACTTATTTAAAATATGATATGTTGGGAGACTGCAATACGTAAAAGATTGATTACTCTGAACTGTGACAAGTACCAAATACCATACCACGTAGTTTACACACATTATGTTTTACCATGTATGTTATTGAACCCTGATCATGTAAATACGTCCTGCGTACGTACACTGTTGGCAAAATAGTCCTAAAATAGAGATATCGCGGGCTTACGAATGGTATATACATAACCAAGATGACCACACATAATAACAACAGTCAAACACATGCTTACCTGATGACACATAAAGCATATCCAGTGGAATCCTTTAACATCAGGACAGGTTTTCCTCAAAGTACTTTGGGCAAACACGAAATCTTCCTTGGCTTGTTTCAACCAAATGTTAGCTTCCTTGAGACTGTGCGTGACCCTTTTCTGTGAAACAACATGCACAAATTTGCCACTTAACCCAGAACTCTGATACTCTTCTATGTTGTTGCGGTAAGCTTGTGCAATGATTTTGCTTTTTCTTTCCACACTTGCAGTAATATTACCCCAAGATGATAAGCTCATGTCAGGAGCGGCTCTTCCTGTCCTGTCGTTTATCACAATGGTTGCACCTTCTTTACGTTCTAGCTTAATTAGAGCTTCCATAATGAAATTAAACACTCGTGCAGCGTATTCCTGTTGATGCATATTTCTGTCCGGGTGCCATTTTTTCAGTAAACGTTTGACTACAGACTTTTTGCTATCCTCACTGTAGTTCATAGCTTCTTTCAGTTCTTTAAGAATTTCCCTACAATTCGCATCAAAAGGTTTCCCCGTTGTGGTTTGGATGTTACAAACCTGTAGTTCCTGTCCCGATGTCTTGTTTTGAGGAAGGAATTTAAATAGTTTGTAAATTGGCACTTCCAAAGGCTCTCTGGATCGTTTACCTACTTCAACAAGATATCGTATTGTTAAGTTTTGGGTAGGTGTTTTGTTGGGTAGCTCCAGTATGATGTTAGCGTATATATACATGCTGGAATCCTCGTCATCTTCAGAGGTGTTTTCCAATTCCATAGCTAAATAAGTGAATTCATGCTCCTCAAATGGTACAATATCTTGTACCATGAATGGATGAAACATTTCTTCCACGTACGTACCAGGATCTGGGAATACAGACATATTGAATGAAAACTCGTCCCCGTGCGGTTTAATGCCTATTTTGTCTAGATATCTGCTCATTTCAGTTGGTCTGTTAATGTTTTCAAACAACCTTTGAATGGTTACAACGCTGTCACTGCCTGTGCGTTTGTTAGTGCATAGTCTAACAAGTTTCTCTAACCCGTCATGTTCTCTGAGTAAACGACTTATACACAGTTGTAAGCCTTCACTTTCCTCCAGCTGGAAATACAAGGTGTAGGCATGCTGACCGAAAGGTTTTATATCCTGTGATGTGTCCTTTATAAAAGCCACTTTATTTTCTGTTGTACCATCAATAATCTTTCCTCTGTATGATAATCGTGTCTGAAGCCCCCTCACTTGTGACACGGTTACATTAGATAGGTTTGCCTTCACATTAATTTCGTCAGTTTCATCATACTTAAAGGTACTTTTCGATTCTGCTTTATTTCTCAGCAAGCGACATACAGCATTTTGAAAGCAAGTTGATCTAAGAAAAGTTTGCAATCGGTTCGCTGACACACTTTCAATTCGCTGTACGGTGTCCATACATACATTCTTAGAAACATCATCTGAAAGTATCCGTGGTCTATGCCCTTGGGGAAGTTTTTTCAAAACCTGATATGGGTCAAAGTGAACAATAATATCAAGTTCCTGGAATCCAATGAACAATTTTAGAGAACATTTCTGTGACAAAGTTTCGGCATAAGCTTTGTTGTCTGCGACCGTTAGCTCGGACGATCTCGTAAGGACACCGTCTTTATCAGGAAGGTAGATACTATCTGTAGCCAAACCTGAAGGAATCGGCTCTTTTTTAAAAAGACTTTCAAGAAGTAACCTAATTGCTTTAGCCGCACGGAGAAGTTCACTTTTAGGCAAACGATTGTCTTCAAACTTTGTTTTCAGTGTCGCGAGCACTGTTACATAACTGGCTGGTGTAGGTGTTTCCAATGCACCAATAGTCTCAAACATCTGATAGTACCGTTGGAGAACCTTTGGTACTTTTAGTAAGTAAGGTAATACTTCTTGATCGATAGAACCCGCTGTAAACACCTGGGAAACGGTCATCATCGTAGTCATCGATGTATTTTCAATGTATACAAAACATGTTGTGATTAAACGTTCCTTAAGTTTTTCAACAAATGCATTGCGTTTTGAACCTTGATACTCTTGCAGTTTTTCATCGAGAAATTTGTAGACTTTTTCCATGAAATGCAACACGTTAGTCGTTTCTAATGGTCTAGATCTATCTTTTAACCGTTTGACAAACACCTCGCAGATACTTTGACAGTGGGTTAAAACTTTATCAACTGGTGGCTCAGCTAAAATTCCCAATTGGGAGCACAGTGTATGGCTGCTAGGTGAATGTTTCAACAAATTCATACTCGACCAGCACAAATCATGCCATTTCTTTCCAACTGACTCATGGAAAGACACAAAGACTTTTCTATAACATTTTGGTCTAACTATTAACATTGCCTTTTCGTCTATGGCATGGGGTACTACGAACTCTACATGTTTTAACTGGCTAAGGGTGCTGCTGTCCCATGACTCACCAAATAAACATGTACATACAACTTCAGACTTTTCCCTTAACGCGGCAGTGGATGTGCCTAATGAGGCAGCTCGAGCAATGTCTTGTGCGTAGCGGACCATCATGGCACCAGTTGGCTTAGTGTTAAGGTCCAACAAACATAGAAAAGGCATCCACCCTTTGTTGTTTAAATCAGGTGGCACAAACCTCAACTGCTCCTCCATAACTTTAAAAACAGGATGCTCATTTGAGAAGAGACTCGATACAGTGACTCTACTTTGACCTTGTCGCACAAAGGGTAAACGTTTTAAGGCGCTAACGATTTCCCTTTGTTTTTCATCCAAATAAGCATCGGTATAGTGTTTTAAAACACTAGATTTGATAAACATGACATGCTCCATCAAATGTTGTTCTCCTAGTCTGGAAACCCTTGGTAATATGGTGTCTGCATAAACGTTGGCAGACGGTTCCTTTTTGATTCCTAGATGGACGTACAGTGATAAAAGAGCTTCATTGTTTTTCAAAAACTGTGTACCTATTTGATCCCAGCTTTGTAGCCCTGCTATTGGCATACCATCTGGCAACAGAATCACACAATTAAATGTTTCAATGCTTCTGATATTCCCATCACATGTCTCATAGAGTGGCAGTGACTTTAACATGTGTTCAAGACTTGCAGTTTGTTCTGTCTTCATTGCGTTTAAGTGTTGGCACATATAGAGTAGGATTGATTCGGCTTCATCCGGTTTCATTTGTCCAGTATTAAGACTGCACTTGTAGTGTACTAGGCATTTCAGTAGCTCGCCTGGGTTATCGGTTGAACACATTACACTTTCCAAAGCTTTGGTCACACGATTTGGACCGTACGGGCGTGGCTGGAATACACTTTCATCAAGAGCTGGCATATTTAGTCTTTTCAGTATCTGTTCAAGACCCCCACCAGCATGTCCAACACTGTGAAGGAAGTGTGCATCTTTTATAGGGATGAGCGAAAAGGTTTTTGTATGACCAGTGCTATCCACAGACGGTAAAAATGACCATTCACCAATGACTTGCAGATTCCTTCTGAAAACATTTTTGTCAACGTAACCAGTTTTCCCATTAATTGATTGGTGATACAGGAATGAGAAAATACCACTGACTATTTCTGGTTTTATAAATGTGTCTGCGCAACCATCACATTTCCACTTGTTATGCTCTCCTGATCTGTATATCTCAGTGCTATATGTATTTGGCAGTAGCTTGCAAAAGTCGTCAACAGTGAGCTTGCGAAAATATCCTTTCTCAATAAGTTTTGAACTCATAACGTCTAGTACTAGGTCTTTGTGTAGAAATGTATCTGACGAGCCTTTTAGAAGCTTGCACTCTGTTGCACAATATATAGTCCTGTTTGGAGTAAACTCTCTTAAAACCAGATCATTGGTTAAGCAAAGAGGCACGCCTTTCACTTGGTCACAAAATGTTTCTGATAACATACAGAACTTGAGCAAATTGCGGGCACCAGATGCATCCACAATGTGTGTGTTTTCAACACTGCAACCCGATTGTAAAACACCTGTTTTTAGAAACGCAAGCACTTGTTCTGGGTCACTCTCTACAGCATCTTTACACCCGGCATTTACCAATTCACATTGGATTTTGACTGGCGTTTCAATAATTAACATACCCATTGATTTAAGGATTTGTTGAATGGTTTGTACAACGGTATGATCAATTCCTCTATCATTTTTGTATCTGCAAAGACAGTTGAAAATTCCTGACTCAAAATTTTGACGCTGAGTTGAAATATCTAACCATCTTACCGACACATCCGACTGTTGAGCTGTCGCATATTCAGTTGAATGACAAATGAATGGAAACAGCGCAGTGTGTCGCGTAACTGTAGTAGTATAGAACGCCTCCGTCAGGAACTTCCAGTAACTAGCTTTTGCACTGTATGAAGTTGGGAAATAGCTATGGTATACTTTAAGTATATCCTCTGTACATTGTCTCCGTAACATAGTAGGTGCTTGTTCAACCAAGTACCACTGAAGATACTTGAATGCAGAAACGATGGATTCAAACAAAACTTCTTTAATTAGATAATTATTCCACGTCTGTTCAATGCCTTGCTTTATCAGTCCACGCCTGGCTCGGTCAACTGCAAAATTACCATTTACATGAAAAGGTAAGCCAGTTATCTCTGGAAGAGGCAGCAGACAAAATGCCTTGCACACACACTTTTCTATGTTGGTTTGGGTCTTCATTAGCGCAATTCTAAATGAATCTAAGCTTTCACCAACATTTGTCAAGTTTTCGCCATGTAGCTCCACAGACACGCCTGCTAATGGGAGAAGTTTTAATGCTTGGTTTTTCATTGCAGTCTCTAGTTCATGGGTCGTATTGTCTTCAGTATTAGCTTGCCCTCCAAAGCGATTGGCGATATACCATTTTGAGGCCATTCCGCGACTATCGTTTATGTTTATGGTATAACCCACGTCGAACGGTGGATATTTAAGACCATTTTCATGCATTGAGCTCTTCGCAACAAGGTCTTTTATGGACTTAAAGAACGTGTCGCGTTTCGATTTGTCACTGTTGGTAAGCTTAGCTGTCACGCAGTATTCTTCCACATACGTCTCATTTGTGTACGAGTATACTTTTAAGGAGCTCACACTTTTGAGAAAATGAAGGCTTTCATGCATGTTACTCAAAAAGTTATCAATGAGTTCGTTGATCTTTGTTGCATGGAACACGTTACTGCTTATACCCGACTTTTCTTGACGTAATGGAAACCTGAACATTGTTCCAACGCCGCCTTCAAATGTTGGATAACCCTTTAACAGGTCAGGCAATGCGGCTTCGATCTTTTCAACGTTAACTTTAATTCCGGGACTTTTATGCTTTGTATATTCTCCAATAGACTTAAACAATGGATCAAATATACAGAGCGTACCCGATTCCCCCAAGTTTGGACCTTTAGACACGAAGGACGGCTCGTCTGTCAGATGATACACTGCGTTGAAACCAAGTCCGTACTTTCCAGTTTTCGTCGGATCTTGACCCTTACTTCCTATTCCGAGATTTCGAATTCCTTCAAAGTCTTCGTCACGGAAGTAACTGTCATTGAACACGCATAATGCAGGTTGCAGTTGCTGTCCGTCTCCAAGAGAGCTTGTGACGTTAACTGTACTGAAGAACTTAATGAAATGAACTTCGGTTGCACCGGCATCATCTGCATTTTGAATGAGTTCTTTGATTATACTTTCATCACAAGGATAATCTTCGAGTAAACCTTTTAGTCTTGTCGGGAGTTCTTCCTGCTGACCAAATGGAATAATGTCGGAGCATTCTTCGACCATCTTTACCTTTTTCGGTGTAACACCAAGAAATTGAGCAGTATCTGGCGCAATACTTGCATGTACAGTTTTCAGAGAAAATATTGTAAAATCTTTGTCATCCAACGCAAGTTTATAACTAGCAAATAAACGGCCGTTTAAATCTGGAACGACCAACATTTCCTTTTTATCTTTCTGAAGATGTTCGTATGTGATATTTTCGGTTTTCATGCAATACTGTAAATTATGCAGCAAGGATGATATGATTTCTATTTCTTCACAAACATTATCTCTGTAAGCTTCCCACTTTTCCATCAATATGTTCAGAATGTGATCAGACGAAAAACGTTCTCTGACACCCAGCACTTTAAAGAGCTTCCTTTTGTAGTCCGCTACGTTACCTAACCAATACAGATGATTTTCACATTCCTTTTCAACTTTAAAGGCCACTTTTTCAGGTTTCACCAATTTATCGCCAATTGGTATTATTGGTTTTGATTTCAATCGTTCCAAAAGGGTTGAATCTCTGCAAGACCAGTCTTTGATATGTTTCCTCATATACTCAATGACATCATTGTATACATCTAAAACTGCTTTTGGAGGCACGCCATTTACATTTTCATCAGAAACCACCTCTAACTGTTGTAAAGCCATGTCAAAGGTGATTGTATTGTCTTTACAAAGCCATTCATAACATCGCCTTTCAAAGATTGCTTCAATAGCACCAGACAATCTCATTTCATCTAAAATGCACGACACTGAACCAAAACAATGTTTCAATGCGTGTTTGTACAAATATTTTGGTTTGGCAAGCCTGAGTCTTTGAAACGGAACATGCACATGTTTGCTGCATATTTTCTCGCTTACATCAAATACATCAAAATCCACATGATCTAACTTCCACTGGAAATTCCAAGACTCTGGACGTTCTAACATTGGAAGAAGCAAACTATCTTTCAACTGTTCTGCAAAACTAGAGGATCTTTCAAATGTAAATATATGTGAGTTGATATAGTTGACTGTTTGAACAATACGATCCAGTGTACAAGCGCCACACCTTGGAATCAACGACCTGATTGAAGCCAATCTTCCCAAGAGCAATTTATCAGTAAGGGTTTTGTGACTCATTCCAAGCTTCTCTAATCTTCTAAGAGTAGCATCGTCTTGAAAAGTAAGCGAGGGAAACACTTCGTCCAACTCATCAAACATACTTGCTAATTCTGTCCTGGGATGAATCAAATCAGATATGCTACGAAGTTTCCCTGTTGGCCGGGTTGCAATACACGCTGTCTCTTGAATATGTTTCTGTATTGACTTATGGTCGCTTTGCAACATCTTCAAAACAAGTAAGTCTCGTTTATCCTCTTTATTGAGCCAAATTTCACTGTTAATATTCATCAAACAATGGAGAAAGAATTCTTCCTTTGAGATCTCGACTCCCTCTATAATTGTTATATTATTTGCATTGTATTTCTTCAAGAGTGTCATTACTTGATTTGGGATGACCACTATTTGCTTCCCACCTCTGATTGGCAATGACGATAAGACTTCGAAAGCCAAGTCTCTTATATCATCATCTTTTGCAAAAGTTTCATCTAGACACACAAGCTCTTCAAACCCTACACGACAACCTATCCCACTGAAAACTGGTTGATTGTTGGTAACAATTGCCTTGTAAAAACTTTCCTCAAATGCGCGTATTTCATTCGCAGAATGTAATGGCCACACTTTGTAATATCCCATGCAGTCGTTGATCCCATTTAGTTTGAAACGACTATGAAGCAAATGTGTAATAAAAGCTTGCGTCAGAGGACGGGCTAATATCAAACGGTTCCATTCAGCTAAAGAGTTGTCTTTGTTGTCCTTTGAGGACAAGAACAGATTCCGTCTGTTTGATGTAACACTGAAGCATCCATTTATATGGAATTGTAGGCCAGAAGGAATGGGTAATGGCATAAAGCAAAACACGTGACCATCAACTAGGTTATCAGCTTCTCCGTCCTTCAAAGGCATCACTTCATTTGTTGGAACTGCTACAGCTGCTAAGGGTAAGACACCTACTTCACGTGTAACGTCATCATCGTCTTGAAGCAACATTGACCAAGTAATGATCCATGTTTTCTCGGTAATAGCTGTGGGTTGACTTACATTCAACCGTTGCTGTAACACAGGACAAATGTTTCGTGTAAGCTTTATGCTTTGCACCAAAGATCCTTCTTTCCTTTCTTTTGCCATTGTTGTAAATTGTGACAGTATACTGCTTGTTCTTTTATTTAAATAGATACTGCTGTTCGTATTTTGCAATTCTTGTTTTTCTCTGTTTAACGAAAACCAAAGCACAGCTTCAGATGGCGATTTTGCCGTTTGGGGTAAGTGGTATAACTCTATCACGGACACATGTTGTGTGAACATAAGAAAGTTGCCTGCGTCTTCTATCAGAAGCTCCAAGAGTGACCGAATTTCAACATCAGTATATGCCTTCTGAGATATTTTACTTTCATTGGCTTGTTTGGCAGTTCGGAGTGGGAGCCTGAACAATGTTCCTCGGAAGCCATCAAAGTTCTTATCCAGAACATTGCATCCAAACACGTTTTCAATTGGCTTAAACTGGTCTTCATGTAGCTTTACAATTTTGCGATTGGTGAGGTTTACTTTCAAACCTTTTGTCGCACGTGCGTCTTTCAAGTAGTACTCATTAGGATCAAATACAACCATATAGCTCCCCGAAATGATGGAGGGCACGTCGGTTATGTTATATACTGAACAAAACCCAAGACCAAATTTCCCAATGGTTGTCGAGTCAGTGCTCTTTGTTGCTCCGTTGAGTTTTGTTATGTTTTCAAAGTCTTTTTGTCGGAATTCTGAATCGTTGTAGACCCACAGTGAAGGACCATGGCACTCTGCTAGCTTTTTGGTAAATAGTCTCTTTGATTGTTCTGTATTTTCCCTTTCGTCATATAGAAACTTAACAGTATTGGCCCCGGCGTCATCCGCGTTTTGAATTAATTCTTTTGGAACAGCTAGACCGTCTGAATAATCGTCTCTCAGTAGAGCACTTATTCTAACCGTCAATGTTTCATTCTGTCCCCACTCTTGTAAGCCTACTTCTTCAGCCTCCATGAAACATTGTTCTGTGATAGATGTCACTCCAAGTGTCTTGGCGGTTTTTATGTCCACTGTTTTATGTATGTAGACAAAATTATCTATCTCGCTGTAGTCGAACTCTCCTTGCGGGTCATCATCATAAACACATTCTCTCGCTAGGGCAAACACGATTCTTTCCTCTTCACTGCTCTCCACCATTATCTTTATACTATCTCTCACAATGTCGCTAGCACCGATTCTCTTCATGTCGGCAAGTTTATTCAATATGGAATTCACAATGTGTCTATCTGTGTTTACTATGCCAGGCAAGTAACTATTGTTTGCTTTGTACTTCTTTTCTATTAGGTGTATGACTGCTCTTAAGAGGTTGACTCCTTGTTGTTCAAGACATCCCATCCGTCTAAAGAATGTGTGTAAAGTATCAGAATTAAAATCTTGAGGAAGGAAATAAAGGTATGGTCTTGCATCTACATCCGTTGTTTTGCTCTTCAAAATAACGGACTTTGGTGCTTTGAATCCTTCCCCGGTCCAGGTAAGCTCGCACCTATCGAACTCTTCTTTTAAGGTGTCTGTCTCTTGTTGTCTATCAGCTAATGTCATATAAATGTTCTTTAGTAGAACAACAAACTCGCTTCTCTCCTCTGAATCGAAGTCAACTGCTACTATCGCTTTGAGCTGAGTCATTATTTTCTCTAGTGGCGGATGCTTCTTCCATCCAAAATTGCGTATCAGTTCCTGTGAATCGTTTTCTATCAAAGGCATTGTTGACCCAACTAGATACCAGTTCTCTAATAAGGTAACCTCTGATGGCTTGCACAGAGGGGATATATGGTTATACCATTTCAACAGGTTTGGGTACTTTACACCTGAAGGAATCATTTGACAATATGGAATACATTGTAACTCCTCTAAGTGCGCTTTCAATGAACCATCTCCGCATTTGCTCGCAATGTATTTAGGGTTCTCACTGAGAAATGAGAGAAATGCGGATGCTTTGTCTCTAACAAGTTCTGTCTCCTTTCCATTGCGTACCCAACTGTCAAGTTTCTTTCCAACACGGAAGAGATCATCGCCAGTGATATCATCAACACTCTTCATACCAAGTCTGCGAAGTACAATTAACAACTTGGATTTGTTTGTTTCCGGAAAAACTTTCTCGCCTACAAATAGCCTTGCTAGTGTCTTGTCCAACGGATCAAAAACATCTCCTGCTTTACGCTTCACGTTTCCAACTTTTATGAATTGTACGGATTTTGCCTTCTGAACTATAACTTCATCGTTCTCAAATAACCCGAACTTCATCACGAAAAATGTCATAAACGTTGATACTTCATCTTTGTCATCGTTTTCCACGAGTCTCTCAAGTGTTTTCTTCACAATTTCAAGAAGGCTTACTTTTCTACAAGAAAACTGCTGCACTATCCTTTCTTCAGTAGCATTAATGTTTAAATAAACTGTCGGATAATTCACGCCTTCAGGGAATTGGTTGTGCACAGATTCATCAATGTACAGCATCACAGTGCCTACTGATTGCGGAACTCCACTGTCAGTCTTTTTCTCTTGAACAGCACAAAACATTCGTAGCTGTGATAAAAAATGAAGTGTAGCTTGATCAAACTTTGAACATTCACTTAAACAAGCTGTAAACTGTTGCCTGCTTGTTTCTGTACATTTGCCATTAAATCGCTCTATCGCATATTGTGTTTTATCCGATTTTGCAATGTTACCAAGAATGTCTTTGATTCCTTCTGGGGATGGCATGTTGATATACTTCTGAACCAGCTCCATATTGATCCATTCAGGCAAACTGTCTACAATACTTATTCCAAGTAATTGTAATGCCTCACATGCAGCCGGTGCAATGTTTCCATAACTAGGGTGTTCACGTAGTAACAAGTTGTTTGATGCCATGGGAACCAAGTCTATCTCGTATTCTGATTCCCAGTTACCATGGGTAAGAATGGGCAGTGTACGTAAATCAGCAAACTTGTCAATACCATGTTTTACCATCACTTTCCAAACATCTTGTAACCATGAGAGTGTCAAAGGTGTCTTGTCTGTCATTCTGGATTTGGCAACGTGCTTTGTAATCAGTTCTTTCAGTAATTGCTTTATGTTTTCATCTGACAACCACCGTAGTTGAAGAGTTCCTGCAAATGTGTACGTTATACAATGTGAGCGTGGTACATTGGTTAAATGTGTTGTCACAATACATATATACGTGTTTCCATGGCATTTTCAAGCTATTAAGCTCTTAACTAAGACTTCAACTACGATAGAAACACATCTTAAATATTTAGTTCAGGTACATCGTTAGGTACAATAGTAAGTTTTAAGGTACAAACGTTAATTTATAAAATTCGAAAATCGCAATGTACACCGCAGGCTCATTACACAATTTTAAAATCTCTGACCGTGATATTTGATTAAAAATGTATGACCTTAAAAACAAGAAATAAATCATCGATTGACTTCAAGCTAGAGTCTATATGTTATAGATTGGACACATAGTATTATGCGATTGGAAATAGTTTGTCAGAAACAAGAAAAACGTTGAACATACCTTTGCAAATAACTGATGACAGAGAGGAAGAATGTTTCAACATAGCTGGTGAACAAAAACGATCATCGAGGCCAGGGAATATTGTGATATCTTCTTTTGCAACGTATACTACTTGGCCATGTCGTTTAAATTTGATCCACTCTCCTGACAACAATTGCAACAGGTCTAAATCCTGGATTTTCTTGACATCTTTATCCTGCAAGAGATAGCTCAGCACAGCATGTTTTGAGTCATCATCCAAGTCCTTGTAATGTGCGTCCTTTTTCAGAAATGTTGATAGCACTGAAGGCGAAATCTCTGTGACTGCCTTGAAATATGTCTTTAGAGTCGCTACCTTCTTTGCTTCTATCTGAACCGCATGTTTTCCGATGCGTGAAAGGCAAGCCATGACAGGTGTCTTCACATGATCTAGCGCCGGAGCAAGATTATCGAATGTGGTAAATACTGCATTTTCTATACTGACCCATGAGCTTGAATGTTGACAATAACATATCCTTTGGTCTCGCAGCCTTTCCATCGCCTTTGAGACAAAACTTTTCCACTTTGCATCAACGATAATCGAACTATCTGGGATAAGACTGTATACCAACTGCACGGACTCATCTGTAAATGTTTTGGTCTCACTGTATTCCATTGCTGCAAGAATTAACTGCTGGTAGGCTCGTGGCAATGCCTCTGTTATCATCTTCTCGTTCCACAGTATAGATTTATCGTCTACCGTTTTTCCTTTCTGTTGATCGGTTGCCCATTTCAAGTGGTGCCTATTTTGATTAAGAGCAAAGAACCCGTTGACGTGAACAGGCAATCCGGTGTGCCGTGACCCTTCTTTTGGAAGCGGAAGAAAGCAAAATATATGCCCTTCAACTGATATGCTAGGCTCCAAACACATTGCGACCCCAACACAAGGACTATATCCAAATGTTTTATCACGAATTAATTTTCGAAAGTTGGGTGAAGCAGACTTTCCTACCACATAGTTTACTACCAGCCATGTCCTTTCTTCTGTCACATCTGAGAAGCTTGTGCGAATTGTCAGTTGAATTGGGAACGTGATGTCTTCATTCTGTGAGAGGTTGCTTAATTTCGTTTTAAATTCGTTCCGTGTTTCTTCTACTTTGCCATCTTCGTCCAGTATCCTTATTTCACCCCTTTTATGTAATCCAATTCCTTCGCTTCCGGTTCTTGTATATAATTCGACGGATGACAAACTTTTCAGGAATATAAGGACGCTGTTAGCTTCCTCTGTAAACACCTCAAATAGTTGCAAAACTTTATCTGTGTCATACAACGTGGATGACAGGTCTGATTCTGTTTCTCGGAGTGGAAACCAAAACAAAGTGCCTGGGAAGTAGTTCTCGTCTATACACTGGCGTCCAAACCCAAACATCCCATCAAGTGTATCAACAAAAGCATCCAGGTTAATTCCAGACATGCTCGGCATTTCCTTTAAGTCCATCATTGCATTTACCTTATCTGCTTGCTGGTGAGGATCAATCATTAAAACGGTATTGCCACTGATTACCATTGGGTGATCTAAAACAAAACATATAAGTAACCAAACATGTTTACCTGTGCCAATAGACATACATGACAATATGGTTATGACAAACATAAGACTCCAACATAAAACATGGTCATCTGTTGACAGCCTAAAGATACGATATGGTTTCAAGCATTTTGACAATAATGAATTCATGTGCCTAGTTGAATCAAAACAAGTTCTGGTCAAAATAGTAGATGTTGTATGCTAACTTCTGCATTACCGAGGTAGTATACTGTTTGGCGTAGTGGCAACACACTCGCTTTATACCGCTGATCGGGGTTTGATATGGGCGTCGACATGTGATCACAAATGGGTTTCCTCCAGGTATTCCGGTTCCTTCTCACTCAAAGATCACATGGTGTTGAACAGCCGTGCCAACAAAATTGACGTACATGCTTAATATGTTGTTAAAGCATGGTAAAAGAAATAAAGTTTTAAGTAGAAAAATGACATGGAAATGTATTGCATCGCCTCCAGATAATCACTAGGTATGACAGCGATGAAACTAACAGGAAAGATAATGTGTTACCTGTTATGTGAAAGACGGACTTGAATCCCAGACCAAACCTGCCAACTTTAAGCTTGTCTTCTTCCTTAACACTGCTGTAGATCATACGGATGCCTTCCCAATCCAGTTTCCTGAACTCAGCATCATTGTACACACACAGCGCGGGACCCTGTGTGATAAATTATACATGTAGAAGGTATTGTAGGCACAAGTTGACCTGGCCGTTTGACCTCTCAATGGCAAATTAAATTAAATATTATTTCCCAGTATAGTTGATTTGTTATACTCACTGTTTTTAACATAAATGACATCCAGATATTTGTTACATTGTATATTTTTGTAAATGTTGTGTTTGTCCTCATGGGCCTTATGGCTTATTGGATTTTGAAATAAAATTATAGCTATATGTTGTTTCGATACTTTTGCTTGTTTCAGGAAATTATATATTTCATTACGTGTAACTGTTTTAAATACGCAGGTGTTTCTAACAAACTTTGATACTAATTTACACACTAACACTGAACTGTTTTGTATGATTGAGTGGTCATTTGTAACATGGTAACAATACAGTATGAACTAAACGCAGACATATAACACGACTATGCAATATCGCTATAACCACAGTGTTCTGTTACTATAACACCATAGTACACCAAGGATGAAAGTGAACGCTATCGTACCTGAAAGAACTTTGTAAATTTGGCGTCATCTTCTCCTAACTCCCTGTGAAGTCGTCTCTCATCGAGTAGAATCTTGACCTTTGTCGCCCCTGCATCCTCTGCATTCTGTAGAAGTTCCTAAGTGAGATAAATATAGGTTAACATTAGCCAAATGCATTTCTTTTACAATGCTAACAATGGGCGACTGAACAGCGTCCGAAAATTCCAGTCTTTGTCTATGGCTACGTTACTGGTCAGTGGGTAGTGATTTTGCGACTTAATTAATTAGTGATACTTGAACGTAAATGTCTGAACAAGTGAACACATTTGACTTCATTTACGTGCAAGCACACGTATTGTAACTTGAGTGCCAAATGGTTGAATGGAATAATCAACTGTATGTGAATTACAGAATACAGTACTTGTATATAATTATTGAAATTGGAGAGTTTGGTTTGAGGGTTCGGTTTATTAAACAAAGTTCTGTATGTTTTAGGGTTTATAGGATTTGCCGATACGCATGTCAAATTCTACTTTACGCAAACATTTTATATTATGCAGGTAATTATTTCTCCGAGAGAAACGAAACACAGCTGATTTTCACTTCCAACTGTGTCGACTTTCATTTTTTTCAGTAGACCACTGCGCCGCTTGATACAATGTTTACTGTATCAGAATATAAGCGTCTCGTATATTCGACATGAGTAACCAGTCGGGCAGAACAAGTTTATTCTGCGTACATGTATAATCAAGATACGCTATCCTTCCTTCTTGGTATATTACAGATCATTACAGCAAAGTGGGTGGGGATAGAATCCGTTTCAGAATCAAAACCAAAACGCGATACAGCACACAGTCTCATGAAAACAGTTGTATATAAAGACAATGTAGTAAGAAACCAACATATCACGTGTTTCTTGTTTTTTCCTGACAATTCCCTCTTTTCGTTTGTGGGACAACTCTGTACATTTGCAGGATTGCTCTCCCTTTTGGGTAGGTATTGTCATCATATTTAAGACAGAAAACTACTATGTTTACTGTTTTATGAAGACATGCACAGTCTGACTGGCAAAGCTCTGACGGAGTGTTATATGTTATAGGAAACTCTAATAATATGTAAACATAGTTATATATAATTGTTTTTGACATTAAAGATTTTTTTCAATCGTTTAACTATATACACATCATTGAACTACCTACCAAGAAGGGAGCTAACTATTAAACACATAAACTTTCGAAAATATAGAATGCATACCCCTGTTCACTAATTTACACAGAAAAGCCAGCTTACGTTAGCCAAACACGTGTTTAACTTTCACCCTACGTACTCAATGTAAGTAATTTGTAATCAGTACCTTGATAATTTGTCCACCATCCGGGTACTCGGACAAAATCGCTTTCAGTTGCTTTATTAGTGGAGGTTGTTTCATAGAGGAGTAACGTGGCGTCAGCAGCCCCGCGGTACCGTCACTCTCTGAAGCTAGAGAAAATAGGGGCATGTATTTTAGAAAGTTGTTTATAAGGTTTACGTAAAGCAAATATGTAAACGAAAAAGGTAAGGATAACAAATTAGGGGCATGCTTTTTTAGAAAGTTGGTTATAAGGTTTACGGAAAGCAAATATGCAAACAAAAAAGGTATCATATAGGTAACAACGCAAAATGAAGAAGCATTATAAGAAAATAAACAGGCAACCGCAGTATGTAGTTGTTTTGTGTAGTACTTATCAGTTGTAGTGTATAGTTGGTAGCAGCAGTTATAGTATACAGTTGTAGTATGCAGTTATAATATGCAGTTATAGTATGCAGTT
>ENA-OREC01000343-OREC01000343.1-marine-metagenome-genome-assembly--contig:-NODE-343-length-16976-cov-12.659388_pt1 | contig 16976 bp, 2 predicted proteins | sample MGYA00248626_ERZ508543 | MGnify/ENA primary metagenome ERZ508543 (study PRJEB26211, sample SAMN05518279) | marine metagenome | isolation source: Puget Sound, Washington, USA | host: Bankia setacea...
GCACCTTACTGATGTAATCGTTGACCGGTAACGGATTATAATCAATCCCCCATGATGTTTATGGCTTTATTATCATATTACAGTATGGTCATACATCACAGCAGGGGCCCTTCTTTATAAGATGATTTTGGTTGATAAACATAGTTGCTTAAGAAACACAGTAAACGGTCCCTTTGAATTTTAAACAATCGATTTTGAAGATATAATAATAATTTAACTATATAGACCCGGCTGAATCCTCGCGGTACTTGGACAGAGTCGCGCATATATGAAAATACAGAACTCACAATATACAACTATTAAATGATGTTCATAATGATTTATACATGATATATGTTCTTTAAGCTGAACCCCTTATGATCAACTTAACGTTAACCATTTCTTTCAACGGCCATTTTCACATGCGGCGTAAAGAGACTTTTTATGAACTAAACTTTAGTGGCATAATACGTTTTGAAATGAAATCTTGTTGAATGGTGATTAACAATGCATTCGCTGATATTGTCATATACAAAGCTGTCAGGTTTGAGTAACGATCGCGGTTATTATCTCAATCTTTTGGACCACGTGCTTTTTTTTGCGGGAAAATATGAGGATTTCTGTTAACGAAAAAAAGAAAGAATCCGTTTTGCTTTAGTTGTGATAACATTGAACATACATATAAATACGTGGCAAAAATGATCAATAACCATTTTTTATGAATAGAACTTTTTATAATTGTAAACAGATTACATACATATTATATGTATGAAAACAAAAATCATCATTGTAGTTGATTTGAGTTCAGTTGATAAAATAGACACGCGGCAATTTTTGTATATTTGAACTTTTGTCGGCGGTAGCTTTTCGATGTGCTACTGGTCAACTTGTCTTTTAATTTACTTAAAGTAATTATGTTTGATGTTTGGCAATTAAAAGTCAGTAAATATATCATAAAAAATTGCAAACGCAAAGTAGCCGTAAACAAACCCATTTCATGCTTTATCTGCACCTTTTGGTTTATTGATTTTTGCCGATCTTGTACTTTGAATTAATGATGACACTATGTCCCCTACAGAGAATGTACACTGCAGGTCTATGATATACAGCGTGTCATAAAGTGGGAGATCATATATACAACCCGGCCATCAGTTGGTGGGGCAACTGTAGGAACATGTGTTTATAAAAACGCGAATATAAAAGGACACCGCCTTACATGTGGCGTTGTTGTCTCAAGTGATATTTACAACAACAGGAACAGATAATTGAAATGTATTGAAAGTATTTTTGTTGTAATAGTTCAATAAGAATAGCATATAAATGGCATCACCCCCGCATCAGCCTATGTATAAGTCAAACCAGAACTACCCAGACAGCAGGTGCGCGAGGGAGGTAATTTTATAGGACAACTCTGTATATCGGTAGTCCCCCATTGGAGAACACTTGTACCTACTGTCAGCAAACTGTGCAAGGAGGTGGTACATGACGGCTAGTCATAATATAACATTGTCATGGTGATCTTGTTCAACATTTACAACTGATAACTAGACAAAGCCTTGGTCTTGTGTCCTCAAACTTGACCCCTATTGATGTTGAGGTCATCAGGTCTGTGTATCTTTATAACTTATGTTGCTCACACTTTAGATGGTCCATTCAGATAATTCAGTGTATCACTGCTGTTTTGAGAAGACATGTTTAAACTCGAACATATACAATATACAATAAAATCAACTCTTAAAACCATTTAGAACTGCAACAGGAACTGTACCCACTTTCCTCAAACTTTGGATAGCAATTTGTTATAACCTTAAAACAACCTCTCAGATGTTTAATTTGAAATGTCTAAATAGTTTTAATTTTGGGTCATTCATATTTGTGCTCAATCTTCCATGTGTTTGTAGTAACATGTCTCACCAAGGCACAATGTTTTGGCAAACACCTCTTTTTATAAATTAAAAAAATTCTATTCTCCAGTTAAAAAGAAGAAAAAGAAGGAAGCCGAGCAGATGGCTGAAGAGGTTGAAAGTACGGACATGTTTATGGAAGGTCCACCAGTGGAATCTCTAGAAGCTGATATTGTAAAACCACCACTACTGCGCAATCCTGATGAGCTGCATCCTCACCCTATCAGTTATGACGAAGGCCTAGTAGATAGGGGACGTGGTAGGGGAAGAGGCTGGAGAGGTCGAGGAAGAGGAAGGGGTGGTCCAGAATATGACGAGTTTGGTAGAGGTGGATTTGATGATGATGATGATGAAGGTGGAAGAGGTCGATGGAATAGACCAAGACATGGCAAGTATAAATACCCGGATGATTTTGATGATGAAGATTTTGATGAAGACTATGGCCAAGATGATTACTTTGATAGAGATAGAAGAGGTTATGATAGAGATTATGACAGGGGTCCCGATTTTGATCCCAGATACAACAGAGACTTTGGGCCTAGAGGACCAGGTCCATATGGCCCTGGACCAAATTGGGGTGATGGGCCTCCTATGGGAGGACCTCCAGGTTATGGTCCACCTGGACCAAGGGGTTATGGTCCACAAGGGCCAGGAGGTTATGGTCCTAGACATTATGGCCCTGGACCCATGGGACCACCACCGGGAGGTCCAGGTGGTCCTGGTATGATGGGACCTTTTCCACCTAGAGGACCTGGATTTGGACAAGGACCTATGGGGCCAGGCTATCAGGAAGGACCTTTTCCTCCAGGTGGACCTCCAATGGGAATGCAAGGACCACCTAACAGTGGCTTTCCTCAACAAGGTCCTCCAGGACCCTTCCCACCAGAAGGATTTCCTCAACAAGGAGGCAACTTTGGCATGCCTCCACAACCAGCTCCACCACAACAGCCATTTTCTGGTGATGCGTTTCAGTCGCAGTCTGAAGGTTTTAACCCACCTGCACCAGCATTACCAGGATTTCCTGCAATTCCAAAATTACCAGATATACCTACAATCCCTTCAGAGTCTGCTGAGAAACTGATTGCACAAGGTATGAACCCAGACCTGGCAAAAATACTCAATGCAGGTGGAGGAGTATATAGTTATGAACCAACCACTTATAAAGAAAAACCTAAAAAGAAGAAAAAGAAAGGAAAAGGTCAGACAGGAGATGACTCTCTGATTATAGAAGATAGTTTGTTACCAATGTCTATACCATTACCAGAAGAAGTACCTTTGCCACCAGAACCAAGAAAGAAGAAGAAAAAGAGCAAGAAAGATAAAGATCTAGAAAATGTGATGTTTCCTCCACCACCAGATAAAGAACTTACGGTTGAAGGACCTGCGCCAAGGCCTTCTTCACCTTCAGTACAGTATGCAGGCATCATGGCACCACCTGCACCCGATATGGCAGAACAGCACAAACTACCAGTTGTTAATACTAATATTGAAGGTATCCAAGTTCAATGGCCACCAAGTGCACTTCTTGGCTCTGCACCATTTAATCAACAAGAAACAGTTGCATCCTTTGATGTGACACAAAAAGAAACAGCCAGGGTTGATGTTCCACAACCAGTTGCTGCTCCAAATCAAGTGACTTTGGATATGATGGATCCATTGTCTGGTCAAGGAAATGAACAACCAATGCAAGTGTTTGCCCCGGTACCTCCACCATCAGCTCTATCGGGTAGAAAATCTAGATTTGATCCAAACTGGACTCCCAACACTGTCCCAATGCCTGTTCCACCTGTGTCAACAGCAGACAGTTTTACTGGTCAACATTTTTCAATGGAGATTAAAGAACCAGGAATATCTGTGGATCCAAAGTTTATGTCCCAGCCTTTAATAAGCACTGATGCAACCATTCAACAATCAGCAGTTTTAGAAAAGGAGGTATCTGAAGGTAGTATATCAGCAAATGGTTTACGCAGTGCTTCACCTGATCTAGATATGGCTAAGATAAAACAAGAGCATGTTTCATACGATGAAGGAGAGGATAGTAGGGAAATGGATGTTACACAAGAGAGTCCTGCAGAGTATGTTGATGAAAGTCATGTGTTTTACGAAAATAAGGCTCTAAAAGAAGAGGGATCAAGTGCAGAGCAGGCTTCACAACTCTCTAAGGAACCTGTTACAGCATCACAGCTACTAGAGAAATTTAAACAAAAGCAACAACAGCAGAAAAGGTCAACTTCCAAAACAGATTTAACAAGATTTGAGCATCAAGGACCCCCCAAGTTTGTTACCAAAGAGGAAATCAAGAACCCAGATCCTAAATCTCAAGGACAGAAATTTACCATAACAATCAGAAAATTGAAACAAATCGAAGCAGAACAAGAGGAAGAAGAAAAACAAGTACTGACTGCAATTGCAAGTGACTTAAAAGAACCTGAAACTGAGGACAAAGGCAAAGCTGAAGATTCCAGTAAGAGCAGAAAAGAAAGAAAAAGGTCAGATGAAGGTGATAAGAAAAAAAGGTCTGTGTCCAAAGAGAAGAAAAGGAGAGACAAATCAAGGTCCTTGTCAAGATCTCGATCTAGGGATAAACAACGATCAAGCAGAGGTTACAGAAGTAAATCCAGAGAACAACGATCATCTCTGGATAATATGAGTAGATCAAGAGACAGAAGAAGCAGAACAAGGAGTAGATCCAATGATCGTTCAAGAGAGCTAAGGTCAAGAGATGTGTCAAGATCCAGAGATAGAAGATCTAGATCTAGAGATACAAGTAAGAGATCAAAATCAAAAGATAGGAAGTCCCTCTCACCTTGGAGGAAAGACAGAGAATTCTTCAAACGTTATGGGCGATTTCCCCGTCCAGGAGAATCTGATAAAATTGATCGTGAAACTAAAGAACAGAGTCGTAATAGTGATAGACAGCGATCTGCCAAACCCAGACATAGTGATGACAGAGAAAGAAGATCTAGGAGCAGAGAAACACGTAAAAGTAGAAGGTCCAGAAGTAAGGATAAAAGTCTTGAGAAAAGTAAAGATGTAACAAGTAGTGATAAAAGGGAAAAAGAGAGTAAAGATAGAAGAAAAGATAGAAAAAGTAGAAGTGAAGATAGAGAGAAAGATAGAGAGAGTGAGGAAGAAGTCAAAAGAAAGGAAAAGAAAAGGAAAGATACCAAGAAAAAGAAGAAAAAGAAGTATGAAAGTTCTTCCAATCAATCATCAGAGAGTGATAGTGATGAGGAAAGGTTGAAAGATAAGAAGATGAGGAAAAAGAAACATGAAAGCATTGAAATGAGTGAAACTCCAAAAGAAAGGAAAGAATGTTTTGTAGAGAGAGAAGCACCTGTTCAAAAAGACAAGAAACCAGCCACAGATCAAGAACTTCCTGATATAATTGAAAGACATGAGCATGCTCCAGAAGCAATGGATACTCAAGATAGCAGAGAAGAAGGTGAAGTTAGTGATATGAGTCAGTCAGAACAGGATGAGAGACCCAGTAAAGAACAAAGTAAAAAAGAAGACAATGAAAACATTCAAAAGATGGAAGACTCTGATGAAGATGTGCCCAAGATACGTGAATATAGAAGAAGTGTTGAGAAACAAGAGGAAGAAAGTGACAGGGATTCTAAACGTAAGAGAGAGAAGAGAACTTCTAGGGATGATCAGGATGAAGAGATGTATAGCAGGAAGGCTAAGAATGATGACAAGGGTAGATACAAGTCTGGAAAGGAATCCCACGAGAAGAAATCCAAAGATCCCAAAGGAAACAGAGAAGGAGGTGACAGTTATAGAAGTAAAGACAAAAAGTGGAAAGCAGAAAGAAGTGATGATGAAGACAATGATTTCCATGAACAGGCTACTAGAAAGAAGAAGGATGATAGCAAAAGGAGAGAAGAAAAGCAAGAGGAGTATCCAAGTATACAACAAGTAGCGAAGTCAAAGTGGGATAGTGGCAGTGATAGTAACAACGATTACTACCCACGGGACAGAAGTGAAGATAGATCACAAAGAGTCAGTGCAGATAGGAAAAGAGAGACATCAATTCAAAGTACAAGTAAAGCAAAATTGCAGAAAATTGAAATTGATATTAGTAAGATAAATCAAATGAAACTTTTAGACAAACAAAGGAAGCAGAAGAAACATTCAGGGAGTGATAGTGGGTCTGATAGTTCGGACAATGAGTCTAAGAAAAAGAAAGATAAACTGAAAAAGAAAGTAAAGAAAGAAAAGAAGAAAGGATCTGCATCTGAAAGTGAAGAGGATTCTCCAGAAAAAGAAAAGAAAAGCAGAAAGTCTAAAAAGAAAAAGAAGACAAAGGATGAAGAAATAAGTGATGAAGAAGACGATTATCAGAAAAAGAAAAAGAAATCTCACAAGCACTCATCAACAGAGGAATCTGAAGATTCTGACAGAGATGTGAAAAAGAAAAGGAAAGACTCTAGTAAAGATAAGAAAAAGAAATCCAAACGGGATGAAAGTGAGGAATCAGACGATGAGAGAAAGGATAGGAAAAAGCGACCATCCAGACGCTCAGAAAGTGAGGAACCTGTTAAAACTAAAGGCAAGCAAAAGAAAGGAAAAAACTACGAAGACAGTGACTCTGTAGAGGAAAAGTTTGAAAAGGGAAAGGAGAAACGAAAGAGTCAAGTACATGAAGGAGGTAAAGATAAGCAGTTGAAGGATAGAAAGAAGAAGAAATATGAAGAAGAAAGTGAGAGTGATGGAAGAGACAAGAAAACTCCAAAAAGGAAAGAGAAAAGCAAGCCAAGAAAGGATCAATATGAAAGTGATGAAGAGGTGGAAAAGAAAGGTAGAAAGAAAGATAAGAGAAGCAAAGAAAGGCCGCAAAAAGATGAAAGTAGTGATGAAGAATCTCCTAAGTCAAAGCGTGATCATAGCAAAAAGCGAAGAAATTCAAGTGAAGAAAGAGAATATTTTGCAAAAACTAATAAAAAAAACAAGAAGGGATACGAGGTCAGTGACTATGATTCTGGTTCAGATAAAAAGAAAGGAAAATCTAAAGATAGAAAGAAGCAGCATTCAGATTCAGAAGATAGTGAATATGAAAAGAAAAGTAAGAAAACAAAGAAAGTTAAGAAAGGAGATTATGGAAGTGAAAGCGAATCTGATAGGTATACTAAGAGTAAAAAGTCAAAAGAAGGAAAGGGGAGACACTCCTCTGATGAAGACAATTGGGTGGAAACATGTTCAGGAAAAAGGAACCAGAAAAGCAGAAGCCAAAGTGTTGATAGCAAAAGCAAACGACCGCAGCGATTTAAAGAAGAGAGTGATTCTGATGCTGAAGAGAGAAAGGCAGATCGAAATAGAGGTAAAGAGAGGAAGAAATTATCTGAAGATCGAGATAGTGTTAGATCCAAGAGAAGTGACAGTAAAGTAACTGGTAAAGATAGTTCCAGAGTTGACAAAAGAAGTAAAAGAAGTAGGAGTAGAGACTCGAAAAGTAAATCTAGAAGTGGTTCAAGATCTCCAGTACCTAAAAGAGACAAAAAGAGAGCTAGAAAGTACACACCTAGTGCCAGTGAGTCAGATGAGAAAATAACCAAAGCGAAAAAACGATATGCATCTAGTGATGATGAGAGAAGATCCAAAGATAAGAAAGTCAGAGTAGAGCGACGAAGTAGAGAGAAGGATAGAGAGTCTGTAGATTCTAAGAAAAGAGTTGTAGATAAGCGATCTAAACGAGAAGACAGCTATACAAGTATGGAAGATGAAAGAGACCGGGTAAAAGCTAAGTCTGCTAAAGGTGAACGTTATAATGATGACTATCGATCTAGAAAGAAAAGAGAGATAGATAAAGACAAAGAGACTAGAAGGAGAAAGGGCAGCAGTAGTACTAGTGATCACACAAGTTCTAGTTCAGATAATTCTGACAGTGACTCGGATGGAGGGAAAAGGTCGTCTAAGAAAACTGGTTCAAAAAACGTGCAAGCTGGGGCAAGTCTCGAAACGGGGCCTGCCCCAGGTACTCCAGTGAAAGAAAATACAGAAATTGATAGGAAGGTCAATGTAGCTGAATATACAAGTAAAGTTGAACATCAAAATATAGTTGAAACAATGGCAGACAGTTTAAGTAAAGATAAAGAAATTAATACAAGTCCTGAAGATGATTCAAAGAAACCAAAAAAGAAGGGTAAAAAGAAGAAAGAAAAGAAAACAAAGAAGAACAAAAAGAAGCATAAGGAAGCTGAATCATTCGAAAAGGATCCCAAAGTTAAACAAATTTTATCTGGGGAAAGTAACCTTATTAAAATAGAAAATGAAGATGGTTCCAAAAACAAGAAAACCTATGAAGACACTGCACTGCTAGACAAAAGACAAAAATCAGAATTGATAGATGATAGGGCCCTAGAAGATTCATCGTGTTCACTACAGGGTAACAATAACCCTCCTGGATTCAAAGTCAGCCCAGATGATGAAGAAATGATAAAAGCGAGTGGTAGCAGCAGTTTTTTATATGACAGTCGTGATTCACAAAATAAAACAATTGAACCAAATGATTATGAGAAAGCCAAAAAGGATAAATCAGTTGATAAGGATTCAAACAAGAAAAGTAAAATTAAGTTCAGACTGAGTCGGGAGGACAATACGGATGATACTAGTGGAAATTCTGAACTAGAACAAATGACACAAAAAGGAAAAGAGAACACAAATAAGATTTCCAAAACGACTAAAGAAAGCGACTCCAAGGTTAAAGAGTCTGAGGACTTGTATGATCCATTTGAAATGTTTAATAGTGACTCTGATACAGAAAAAAGCAAGACTCAAGCAAAAGATAAAGGTAACACTGAAAAAGAAAATGTAGAAAAAAAGCCTTTAGTCATGCTTTCTTCGGCTACAAGTTCAACACCTGTTGAACTGTTGTTAAATCCAGCAGTGCCAAGTGTTCCTTCTGTTGTGCCATTAACTTATCCTTCCCTTAGTGTAGTGAGGCCAGTACATGCACCTGTTGGCGTGCCTGCTCCTTTTGAATCTAGCAAACCTTCACAGAAAATAGTGGTGGTGAAAGAGGTGGTTACTTTGGAAGAAAAGCCCACTGTTGTAAGAGGAAAGTCGAGATGGGACACAGCTGAGAATGATTGTAAAGATGCTTCTGATGAAACAGGGAAACTTTCACAGTCAGAAGATTTATATGATCCCTTTGATATGGAGTGTGAATCTCCCCATACTAAAAATAAGAAGCAAGAAAATATGAAAGGAACTTTTGTTGAAAAGGAGATGGAAACACCTAATAAAAAGGAGTCAGAAACGGAGTCAGCAAGTGGAAAAGAGCAACTTGGGAGTTCAGAAAGCAAAAGTAGAATTTCATTGAAGTTGTCTGGTGGTCGAAAGCTTATTGGTAAGTCAGCAATAAGTCAAGAAGAAAACGAAGAGAAAGAAGATGACAATTTTCCCAAACTGAAATTGACAAAGCCATCTGAAATTGATGAAATCCTAATGATGTCTGCAACAAACAAAATTGGCAGTGTTACCCAGCCTGTCAAGGTCTTACCTGTAAAAGAGCCTGAGCCAGATTCAAGGAAACATGAATCATATGAGAGCAGAAGACGTGAAAGAAGCGGGTCCAGAGGGAGGGAGAAGAGCAACAGACAAAGTAGGAGTAGAAGAAGCTCCTCTGAGGAAAGAACGAATACAAGATCAAGCTATAGAAGAAACAGAAACAGTTATTCACCGAGGAGAAGTCATTCTAAAGACAGAAGTGACCAGAGATCAACAAGGTATCAACACAGAGGCAGAAGTAAATCAAGGGAAAGAAGAACACATAATGAATCTATGGAGAGCAGAAGGAGGCGAAGCACATCAAAAGATAGACGCTCAAAACGATCATACAATAAAGAAAAGCAAACAAGAGATATAGACACAGACAGAAGAAATAGAAGTTATTCCACTGAAAAAGACAATAAACTTGACAAAGAAAGACAGAAAAGTAAAGAAAAGGAAAACAAAAAGTCAAGGTCTCCATCCCCACAGCGAAAATCAGCGAACGATTCAAAAGATAAAGTGAGAAGGAATAGAAAAAGTAGAAAGTCAAGAGACAGGCCTTCTAGAAGAGGTGACAATAGCAGTGATAGTAGTGATACAAGTTCCAGTTCAGAAAGTGATTCAAGAGAAGATACTGAGTTGAGTAAAAAGAAAACTAGTTCTGAGAGGTACCATAAAGAAAAAGACAGAGAAGAAATTCATGACCCTAAAAAGAAATCAGAATCCATTGAGAAGCAAACCCTAAGAGACAAAAGATCAAGTGAGTCTCTCATAGATATAAGAAGTACAGAGAAGGCAGATAAAAGATCAATGGGGGAATCTTACATTGATTCAAGAAGTATAGAGAAGTCAGCAATACAAGAAATAGTTGAAACAAGTAAAAGGAAAGAGTCCCCAAAATTGTACTTCGATATCTTAGAGAAGATCAAGACAATTAAAGTGGAACCTGTAGAAATTGACAGTCCTAGTGTAAGCAAGAATCGTCATGAAGGAATAAATGACACCAGCCATACACCAGCTAAAACTGTTGAATATAAAGCTAAGTCATCTTCTGGTAAAAGGAGAAAAGAAGATACATTTGAATCTTCATCAGACGATTCCGAAATATCAGCTTATGAGGAAACAGTGCAGTACCAGTCTGCTAGTATTGGAAAGGAAATGTCTGCAAAGTCGTTGCCATCAAAACAAAAAGTTACCATGCCACCTAGGAATGTGAATATTGAAAATATTCCAATGCCTTTTGTAGGGATGGATGAAAATAAAAACAATGTGACTAATGCTGACGCTAAACCTGAGGAAGACTCTAAGCAGAAATCAGCCTTTGGTGACTTTACTGAGCAGGATACAGAGGTGGTAGACATGGACCTTGATGATTCAAACTCACCACAGAATATAGAAATAGTTGAAATGATTCCTGCAGATGAGCCGCCAAAAAAAGATGCGATTGCAGTTGTCGATGAATCAAAGGCTATACACATTCAGGAGTCTGTAATTGAAAAAGAGTCTAAAGATAAATCCATGGAGACAGGTCGAAAAAATATCAAAGGATTTTCCATGAAGCTAGCCCCTAGTGTAATAAAGAAAGCACAACAACTACAGGATATTTTTGAAACTGACCCTGGCAGTAAAACAAAGCTAAAACCATTGTCCAAGTTTCCAGGAAAGTTTTTGCCATTGGTTCCGACAGAGCTAGGTTTTGCCCCTAAACCATCTGAAAATATAGTTACTGCAGCTGTGGCAACATCCTCTTTCAAGCCATTATCATCAGAAACTCCTACAAGCTCTGAAGGTGGAGAAGCTGAGGAACAGCAACCTGTTATAGAAAACATAGGAGCAGCATCAATAGACAAAGTAAAACAGGAACAATCCAGGAAGCCACAACAAGGATCGTCTGGAATACATCACCCAGAACAAACAAACCCACTTGTGTGTGTGGCGCCTACTCAAGAAGCTGAGGGATGTGCAACTCTACAAAAACTCCCACTAATTAGCCCAGAACAAATTGGCAAAGCAATACAAGTTATAGGTCAAGAGAACTTGCGGAGAATAGAAGTGCTTCAGAGAGAAAGTGCAAAGATAATACAAGGAAAAAGCATAGAAGTTGTTGGACAGAGACAGGAACCAGCGGTACCCTCAGCAAGTGTCCATGACTTCTCTGATAGTCAGCCACATGCTGCTACCAGCACTGTGGAAAGAGCTGTTGGAGATGAAGAACTAACACAGCTTGAAAGGGAGAAAGAGGAGCTTCTTACAATGTTACATGATCAAGATGAAGGGCATGTGGTATCATCATATGGACAAATAGATGCAACAAATTGTCAATATGGGGTTAGAAAGTCTGGTGATAGGGATGTTAATGAAAGAGAAAAAGCAGATAGAGGCAAAAGATATGACGAATCTGGTGGAAAAGAGAAAGGTTTTGGTGAGATGGGCTATGATGATGCAGGACGTAGGGGTAATCCAAGAGATGACTATGGTAGAAAGAGAGATGAAAGAAGAACCAGTACTGGACGGAGAGATAAAGACAGAGGCAGAAGTAATAGTCATGACAGAACAAGGGAAAGAAGTCGAGAAAGAGTTAATTACAGGAGTAGGGAAAGAGATAGAAAAAGGGAGTCTAGTAGAGATAGAAGCAGAGAAAGGTCTTACAGAAAAAGGCATGGTGCTGACACTAGATATGATAGACAAAGGAGGAGATCTAAGACAAGAAGTAAGTCAAGAGAAAGAAGAAGTAGATCTAGAGATAGGAGCAGAGAGAGGCGAGATAGAGGTAGGAGAAGCAGGAGTAGGGGTAGAGAAAGACGTAGCAGGTCTCGTGATAGAAGAAGCAGAAGTAGAGATAGAAGGAGTAGAAGTAGGGAGAGGCATAAACGGAGGTTCAGCAGGTCAAGGAGTAGAGATAGGCGATCTAGAAGCAGAGGTAAAAGGTCAAGAAGCAGAGACAGAGAGGACAACAGGGGTAAATTGAAAGGTGATAAAGCTAAAGAATCTGCCTTGGAAAAGTTTGAGAAAGAACTTGCAGAGAAAAAGAAGATCTTATTGCAACCAGTTGTACGATCTTCAAGTACATCACAGCAGGGTATGCTACCAGATCAGTCAGACTCATATCATCAATACTCAATGGATAATCATGGTCATTACATGGGTCAACCTGATAGTGGTCATTTTCTACCACAACCCTTTTCAGTCCACCAGCAGAATATCCAGCCACAGCCATTTCCAATGCCCAGTCAGTTAATGGGAGACCAACAAGTACCTCCTGGTTATACAGTAGATCCAAACACTGGAATAATGCAGCCAGTTACAGGACCTCCATTTTACCCAGACCAAATGCCCCTACCTGGTCCAGCCCCTGGCATGCATTTTCAGGGACCTCAAGGAATGTTTCCAATGGGACCAGGACATCCAGCTGTTGACCCTAGTTTCCTACCAATGGGCCACAATCTACCTGGTATACCTGAAGGGCCACTACCTCCACCACATATAGGGCCAGAAGGCATGTATTTGGATCCACAAGGACATGATTTTGCACCTAACTATGGGGCTGGTGATAGTTACAGAGACTTTGGAAGAGAGGGAAGAAAACAGGGTAGAAGAAGGCAATCTGGACAGTTTTATGAACCACAGGTAGAAGACTTCACCAAGAATGAAGCTAACCCTAGAACTAGTATAGATAGCATACATGAAGTGGAGATGACTATCCTTCCAGAGACACGCCCTGATGATAAATTAAGGGACGAAGATAGTACTGGAAAAACTGAGGAATTAGAACCTAAGACAGAAACTGACTCAACTAAATTAGACCGGGCTTCAGGAGGTGCAAGAGTAAAGAAAGGCTTTAGTCGATGGGGGCCAGTGATTGTTCAAGAGACTGAAGAAGTTGCAAGAGGTCTGTCTGAGGCAGAACTTGAAATCAAGGCTGAGTTGGAAGCTGTTGAAGAATCAAGGTTAAGAGTAAAGAGGGAGGACCCACAGGACAGTGGTGCATCGATGACACCACAAAGTCAGTCAGAAGATGTATCAGATTCAGATGGAGGAGTGGGTAAACCAATCAAGGTGAAATCCCGGTGGAGACGAGCTAGTGAAGCAGAGGCCCCTCCACCACCCCCACCTCCAAGCAAGGACAAGCCAAATGATGGCAAGAAGGAAAAGAAAGATGAAGAAGAGGAAAAGATACCTATCAACTTTGATCTCATTACAGAGAACGTCTACCTAACAGAAAGGTTGGTTGTTGTTTATATTTACCAGTATTCTCCTAAAAGTTTCATTGTTACAAGATATTAATGTATGAAGTTGGAAATTAGTGGAGGAAATTGTTATCGCTTGAGAAAGTATTAGTTTTTTTAAAAAGAATTTTAACAATTTATCACAATCTATAGCACCAACATTAGTTCAAAGGCAAATTGGTTGATATCTAGAGAGTGATAAATTAAGTAGTAAAACAACTAAATTATCCTTGAAATTGTTTAGCTCTGTTGTGGTCCCATAGAATAGTTTTACTGTTGCTTCAACAAGAGAATTCAGCACTTGTAGGTGTTCATATGTTATCATTATTTGCAGGGTACACAAACTTGTTAAGTAAAACTAAATATCAAATGTAACGACCAGTTTAGTGTCTGTTCATTTTAATTCACATGTTCAGTTATTGGTTGTCGATTCATGTGACTATGTGTTTATTTAGGAAGCGTTCTAAGCAGATGCGTGAGGTACGACGGATGGTATGTGACTGTACAACAAGTAGAGAAGACAGAGATATGGGGAACGAAGCATGTGGGGAGGACTGTCTCAATAGGATGCTCTTTATTGAATGGTGAGTGAACATACACATTGTTTCATCTCTAGCTGTATTTGAATGTACCTACATAGGATTTCTTGTTCTCCAATTGGTCCATTTTATTTATAACATGGGTTGAAATTAGCGCTAGTCCTGTAGCCCGAGGGTTATAAAAAACATTGTGCTTGTAAAAATTCACTTGTATTAGTCTTCTAGAAAAAATGTCATCCTGAAATAGTCGATCATTAAGAACCTTGTAAAATTTGGGCCGGGGTTTCAAGATGTTGTAGTCCTTGAGCTAGTAAAGATGTATTAAACTCGACCCCTTATAACGTTATGCATAAGAAAATCAAATGAAAGAGATTGAAACAGTCCCTTGCACATCGAATACATAGTTTAAGTAACAGCAAAAAAGAAGAAGCATAAAAAGTTCACACAATGGCTGTTCTTATATAATAGCTGAACTTTTACTGTAGCTCCAAATTGAAACTTGCTTATTTATATCCTTTATATGGTTAGATTTGTTTGAGAAATCCATTGGCAACAGGCAATGAACATTGTTATAAGTGATATACATTCTTTGTTTCAGTGGTTCAAAATGTCCCTGTGGAGACCATTGTGCAAACAAGCGCTTCCAGAAGGTAACTTTTCGCTCTTGAAAATTAGCCTGTGGAAAATTTAACCCTACAACACCTTATTGCTGTAACAGATTGTTTAGACATTGTGGGCGTAGTTGTATGTCTCAACTTTCAGGTTTTTGTCCCTGACGATTTGTCATATCTAAAAGTTCACCAAACTCTTTCTATATCAAGAAAACGAAATAAAAATACTTATTGCTAATAACCTTTATGAATATAGACCTGTTTGTCATTGAAGATACACTAACAAGATAAGCTTTGTGTTTACAGAAACAGAATGCCATAGTGACTCCATTTAGAACAAGCTGGAAAGGTTATGGACTAAAAGCATTGGAAGAGTTAGATCCGTAAGTAGCTCATCAATGGTTGAAGTCTTATTCACATCACTTTAGTTATAGCATTTGGTTTTTGGTTTTGAAGATATTTAACGAGGGGGCTTATTTGACATTTAAGTCAATCTTCCATAAGGCCCCTTAATTTATTTTAGTTTGATTGTGATATCACGCTCGAATCCGTTCCTGGAACCAACCAGTACTAAGCAACAAGGGTAAAGTTTCTTGCGCAAGGAAACAACGGGGTGCCTTTGATGGGGCTCGAACCCACGTCATAGCATGTATGAACATTTAAACAAGTTGCTGTAAACATTCTTCCATGCTCTATTAAACACAGTGTAAGTTTAGTTTAGAGAGACAGAGATAAAACTCGTTATGGCTAGATTACATAGAAAACCAGGCTAGTTATGTGATAGCGTTGTATACTGTTTGTTGTAGGGGTGAGTTTGTTATGGAGTACGTGGGTGAAGTACTAGACTATCAACTGTTCAAGAAAAGATCCAAGCTGTACAGTAAAGCAGGTCAGGAACATTTCTACTTTATGGCCGTCAACCCAGAGGAGATTGTTGATGCTACGTATAAAGGCAATGTGTCGCGATTCATCAACCATAGCTGTGATCCAAACTGTGAAACACAAAAGGTAAAACTGTAATATGTGTCTGTTACATTATCTTGATGCATTAATTAAAATAACACAACATTTGCCTGTTCCATCCCCCAAAGTCAATCTGCACGATGACACGACCTTGGACAACTATCGTGAAATAACTTGATGAACCCATAATCACTCAATTCTTAGCTAGCACATAATCCATTGCATATGACAGACATTGAATTATTTAAGTTAAAGAATACAACATGCTTGGTTTGTATATGGTCTGTCTAAAGGTTTTGTCATACTGGGCTTTTACTTTTACACTTTTGTGCATATATATTGTACAGTGGACAGTGAATGGAACTCTGCGTGTTGGATTCTTTGTTAGAAAACCCATCAAGAAAGATGAAGAGATTACGTTTGACTACAAATATGAAGTGTATGGGTGAGTAACGGCGTATTTATATTTTAGACTAAACCTCGTATTGGCTCACTATGACGAGTGGTAATTTATTGGCTGGCATTGGTGAAAGAAAGACATGTGTATTCTTTCAGTTATTTTAAACTTGATCATATTTGATACAGCCACTGTCTGTTGATCCAGAGATTCACTACTACTAGATGGACATGCCATGATTATGTACTGGTACTGAGCAGGATAGCTTACCCATGGTTATTATAGAACTTAAATACTGTTGTGAAATGGAGTGAAACCACGAAAACAGACAAACAAATGTAGCTGGAGTTTGTTGTATTTTATTATTTTCTTGATTCCTAGGTTTGTTATATTTAATACCCACATAAACAAAGTGTTGGGGTGTTATATAGGAACCACCCTGTCCGTCTGTCCATATTTCTTGTCAGCATAACTTCTCCTAAAAGTATGAAGCGATCTTGGTAAAGTTTTACACAGCTGTAGTATACAACCTAAATATACCCATGAAGGCAGATAATACCTGTGGTCAAAATATCAAGATAGATAATTGTTTTTGGAAACTGAAGGTAGTATCCTTTGTGATTTGTCTCACAGTTCGAGTTGAGTTTACTGCAACATTCATATTTCATTCCTTTCAGACGTGAGGCTCAGAAGTGTTACTGTGGAACGGACCTATGTCGAGGTTTTCTGGGCGGAGATAAGAAGATGGAGCTAAGATCTACACGACGTTCTACCTCTGTGGATGAAGTAGAGAAGAAATCTACTAAAGAAATGTTTGACGATAGTGATAAGGTAAGATTGTTAATGAAAAGATGAAAACTGAT
>ENA-OREC01000344-OREC01000344.1-marine-metagenome-genome-assembly--contig:-NODE-344-length-16971-cov-12.768616_pt1 | contig 16971 bp, 13 predicted proteins | sample MGYA00248626_ERZ508543 | MGnify/ENA primary metagenome ERZ508543 (study PRJEB26211, sample SAMN05518279) | marine metagenome | isolation source: Puget Sound, Washington, USA | host: Bankia setacea...
TATATGAGATTAACACAACCATGGTAAAACTAGACGGGAAAAACATTATATGAGATTAACACAACCATGGTAAAACTAGACGGGAAAAACATTATATGAGATTAACACAACCATGGTCAAACTAGACGGGATTTTTTTTATGTAAGACGATAAGAAACCTTATTATGGTGAGTCATACAGAGTTTTGTTGCGATATAAAGTTTAGGTTTCAAGCACTGATTACAAGAAATATATATTACATAGTGACAAAGATGTTTGATAAGCAATACAGACAACTGCTAAAGAAGTAACACATTTCACAGTATAATGATTGTAGAGAATAGTTGTCTAACACTGAACTAAACGCTTACCGCTGAGAAGAACATATTGTATGTGAAGACAAGTGCCTCTACATAATGTCGTCTGTAAATGGCCACAATAATGGCGGGAATAAAGAAGATGTTACTGAGGGCAAGTAGTAACAGCTCCAACAGTTGTTGATTGTCAGTTTCCAAGTCTGACCCATCAGAACAGTCATAACCCTGCCAACCTTAAAAATACAATGAAACAATCGGTATATGGGGAAATGACATAAAACTGTTTTGACGATATTTAATGAGGGAGCTTATTTGACATTTAAGTCAATCTTCCATAAGGCCTTCAATTTATTTTAGTTTGATTGTGAAATCATGCTCAAATCCACTCCTGGAACCAACCAAGCAGTACTAAGCAATACAGGTAAACTTTCTTGCTCAAGGAAACAATGGGGGCCTTTGATGGGACTCGAAGCCACGACCTCCGCATTACGAGTCAGACGTGCAACCCACTGCGCCACGCCGTCCCTTGCAATCATCGTTATTGGCGCAATAACATTTTCTAATTTTTCATAAGTTTGTGAATTTCTGAATGTTTTTTTAAATGAACTATTAATTGCTGCCTTGTTTTTTATGTGTTTACAGTTGTTCTAACAGTCTTTCAGCTGTACATTGCAGTAAATATGTTTCTTAGATTTCTAGACAAGCGGTATCTCTTCCTTTTATACAACAGACTTTCCAACAAGAACAGATGAAACGTGACAGTTTGCCCTGCAAATCTGCACCAAGATCTGGAACCATTTATGTGTGTAGGCATGATACATGGTGGTTTTCATTGAACTCATTGTCTCTATCAGAGCTTTTAAATCTTTTGGTTTGTTGGATGTTGACTGAATTACAGAGCCTTGGACCGGTTGAAATTTCCAAAGTACAGGAATATACCAAGCAACTCTGCTAAGTTCATTTCATTTTACTGATTTCATTGCTGATATAGTATTGTATGGGAACATTGACCAGACACTTGTGAATTCATGACATGGTGTGCTGAATTTTGAAATAGGGGGGTTAAATTGTTGTGTCATTACAACAGAGTAGGTATTTCGTGTCATTGATTACACATGTAACACCTATTTTGTAATGCATTGGTCCATGTAATGTATTCAGTAGTTTTTGGTAAATATTTGTATACAGTATCCCATACCATCATCACATGCACATGTTGTAAAGAGGACATGTCCGTTGAGAAAGTTGATACACTCGCCATGTTTACTACATCCACCTTCCACACAAGCATCTGTTATCACTGTCACGTTTACATTCACAGACTGCTCACCACACGGTACATAGTCCACACTAATTGACAAATAGAAGAAATAAGGTACATTGAATCTTTTCTGGCAATAGATTGATCCCAAAAGCAAGTCTCAAGTCATATTTATAAAAATTTATAAGTTCATGCGAGTCTGTTTTTAGTATAAATTAGAAAGCAGGTATATACAGACATAGTAAACATGCTGTTTAAGTGAAGTACAAAGATATGGTCACCTCAAGCATTTGTATTAAAGTAGACGTTATATAAATTATTCAGTGATTCAGAATAAACAGGTATGAGAGAATAAAATCATGTATAAAATGACATTGTTTTCCTTTTCAAATAAGCTTTAACTGTTCTCAACCAGTTATTTACAAGATATTTAAAACGATTAGCCGTTGACATGTTCACAAATATTTTAAGATCAATTTCATCACAAAAAAACATATTCTCTTAAATTGTTAAAAATTCCACATGATCGTCAATAAGTTTATTCTTTGAGGGGTACCAAGAAGTAAACACCCAACGCCATTTTATTATCTATTGCTCTGACCAGTCGGAATTGATTAGGAGAAGATGACTTTTAACTCTGAATATAGGTCAAGTATCTGATGTAACTAAGATATGGATGTAACATACCTATCATTGGAAGCTGAAGACTTCAGGCATCTCATCATCATACCCACAAACCAATGACCTGACCTTGGATATGGTACAATGACCTTGAACTTGTTATCCTGACTGGAAGTTGTGTTGCCTTGGTAACCGTTTTTACACAGCAGAATGTCCACATTTTTAGGAAGTATACCTCTCATAACACAAAAGTCTGTCTGAACATGGAGAGAAGAGCCCTGCTGCAAAATACAGTATGACCTTACATTTACATACTTTAAAATCTCAATCTAAACATGGAGTAGACTTTAAAGTTTTACCACATTTACTTCACAACACAATTAACTTACATAATCATAATCAAAATCATTAATGTGTAAGCTATAGACCAACTTGTAAGCTTACTATCAGCATCTAACAGCAGTACACATAGTATGACTAAATTCCATACAGGTTATTCTATCATCCAATAGTAGGATCTTACATGAGTTCTTACTTGACATAAACCTTTTACAGAAGAATTACAGAAGTATTATTGAGCCAGCATTGGGGGTTCTGTATAATGCTTACCCCTTGATTTCCATGAACAGTCCTATGATTGTCTCCTATACACAAAGAAGGAAACGAGCTGTGTTTTATTTATGCGCTAGAGCACTTGTGATTTAATTCATACGCACCTGAAACTCGTACCCATATTTTATGACAGCGGTAAAACACGGGAACAGATGTTCTATTTCTTAATTGACAACACCATAAAGTTTCTCTTATCACAAAACTAATAAGTGCACATGTCCCTGTTGTTTAATGAAGTCTCTGTGTATGAGTTATATTGAAAGTGTGGCAACAGAATGATTGCATAGCCTTAATTTTATAGAAAGGAAGCAGTCTTGTTATAATTAAATATGTGTAAAAAAAGTAATGAATTTATTAATATTATATAACAGGCTTTTTCTATAATGTTGACAATAATGTTCATTATCTTACTATGTCACAGTCCACAGAAAACTAGAACAGTGAATCAAATCACAAAAGTATACGGTACTACTATTTATCTCCCTTGAAATAGTTCAGACCGGGATTATCCAACTTTATGCACATCCTCAAGATTCAACAGCATCAGTTCATCGGTTAAGGAGGATTTGTGCTTACAAGACATTGGGAGAGAAGGACAAAAAATATATTGATAGCGTGTGATTCCTATGTACCCCCTAAAAAACTATTGTTTGCGGGTGATCCTACGTACCCCCTCAAAAAACTATTGTTTGCGGGTGATCCTACGTACCCCCTCAAAAAACTATTGTTTGCAGGGGGATACAATAAATAGTCTGATACAAAGAATACTTACATGAACACTGAGCACATCTTTAATATCTCCAGTCACCTTCAGGCTTCCTCCATTGTCTTCCCCATCCTCTATATAGAAAGGTATGATCTTGGAAACATTCTCTGACAATGGTACTATCACATCTTCCAAGCGACTATCATTGATATGGGCAAACTTGTTGTGGAACTTGGCTGTATATGTGTAACGGTCTAGGAGAGGTAACAGTTGACATGATGGCTTATCTGTATGGGTATGTTGATCTGTAACGCTGCACTCTGGAATAAATAAACCAATGGATGGGTGGATGTTTACGTGTTTACAGAGCAACTCAGTAATAACACAAGTGGGGACAAGCACTAATAGTCTAACTATCTCAGTAATCAGTGTTATTGTTATTATATAACACAATCTTCAAGACCATTGTAACTGATCTCATTCTCATTCATCTAAATACATGTATCAACAATTCTATATCAAATACAAAATGATCACAGTGGTCTGTTCACAAAGTAAGCCAGAAGTAAAATCAAAGTATTATCAAAGCATTATTACAATAAGAAACAGCTTGATTCCTATATACCAACTTGTGGGGGTATAAAAAGACAACTCGAGTATTACGCAAACCTTCCATGTACTTACCTGCAAATCTGACATGCACAGTAGCAGTCAATGTCTCTTCTGAGTCTGTCAATATTTCCAAATAATTCCACTGTCCTGTACTTGGGTGGAATACATTGACCACACAGCTGTCTAGTCCTTTAGAACATGTAGCTTTCTCTGTAGCATCATTGGCACCTGGAATGGCTCCACCTCTGGTTGCCATAACAACAGGACAGTTTGTTTGGTTACCATGGTCACAGTCGGACACAGTGACACTTATACTAGACACATGTAGAGGCACAAAGAACCTGCAATCACATGTTGAACGTTGAGATCACTTTTATAATACTGATTTCATAATTGTTATGTACAATTTTTGGAAAAAAATAAAGTTATCTGTATCTGTATCATAAAACTTAAATGATATAATTTATAAATCTCTACAAACCCAACGGACTTATATATGGTAGGCCATACATCATAGTAACCATAAAGAGGACTTATGAAATATGTACTGGTATATGCTTTAAGTATGTTGACATTAACACTTTATTGACAAATGCATTTAGCCTGGCACTTTCAGAGAAGAACTTTGTTGAAGCAATTGTTGACGAACGAATAGATGACAGAAAAAGACTGATCACCATAGCTCACCCTTCATGCTAAGGTGAGCTAAAATAGCTAATTGCTGTCTTACGGGAAACTTAAGCAAAGGGGGAGCATATCATCAACAAAAGCTAAATTATTTTACCTGTATAGTTGTCTCCCTGTTGCTGGTATTTCTATTGAAATGTCTCTTGCAATTTTCAATTCTAGTATTGAAGTTTCTGCCTCTGTGTTAAACCAGGTTCGTAGACGGTAAACACACTTCACAAACAAATCCTGCAATTCACAAAAGTTATAAAAACCTAAACACAACAATTTGCTATCAAATGTTTTCATGCTATTAGAGGTTTTATTCATAACCATTTATTTCATGGTCACGGCTAAATGAATCCCATTGAAACGTGTGGAGAAATGTTCTTTACAATGTAAATCTGATAACGCATCAACCTGGTGAGTTAAAAGACTGTCAAGTTACACTCACTGAATACACCTGCATTATCACTTTTCTTTAAGTGCTTTTTCATTTCAAGTGAGTTAAATAAACACAATAAATTAATAACTACCGGTACTCTTAAATTCAAACCGTTTTTATGACACAGAAACTATGCTTCTGTTGTTTCCTTGAGCAAGAAACTTGTCGTTGCTTAGTACTGATTATTTCCAGGAATGGATTTAAGCTGATATACTGACCAATTTTTTTAAATAAATTTGTTGATCAATATTGGATTATTAAATCACCAGCACGTGGTTATACTAAGACGATGTAAACAAAACATTGAATGTACGTGTACACAATGAAAATTGGGATGCTCCGTGTGCTGTATAGTTTAAATGAAGTAAGTTCCAAAATACAATGTAATGTAAAATTAAAAACTATCTGGTTTGTTAGCATTATCCAAGCACGGTTGAATGACATAGTATCCTACCATCGGTTCACACAAATTTTCATACAAAGTCCTAAATCTTTTATATGTGTTTAATGGATAAAAAAACATTTACCCTAACAATAGGCACATCATTAATACAACTACAACAACATCATAACAAGTCTTCTACCACATTTTCAAAGACTGTTTCTTTTGAATTCCAATTTCAATAGGAATATTTAGCAAATATTTCTTGAAACCAACAAAAAGTAACCTTGTCAAATAAAATTAAACTAGATGCCTGACGGGAAAATATCCAGCCTGTTCATTTACAAATGATAGACTTAACAACATGCTTGTGTATTTCTTAATGTTATGGTCCAGACAAGATCTATCTGCCCATGACCTTAAACCTCTCAGTGTGACCTTGAACTGTAAGGAATGGGCCTTACACGCAGCACATCATCTAAACATGGTTGACATTTATGGTAAGTAATTCGAAAATCCTTTGCAAATTAACGAAGTTATGACCCGGTAAAGGTCCATCTATATGACCATACGGTACGGGCCTGAATATTGAATGTGACACATCATCTCATAATGGTGGACATTTATGGTAAGTAATTTGAAAATCCTTCATTGCATACGAAAGTTATGGCCTGGACAAGAAAATCCAGAGGCACTCACACACACACTAACGCACAGACAACGAGCAGACATTTTGGCGACTATGTCAAGCTCACCAGAAACTGATATTGTGAAGGATAAACTACAACAAAGGAACCTTTAAAGTAACAGGGGCACTCTTCTAAACAATGAACAGTATGTATAGAGAGTGATAACCTACAGCAGGCAATAGTCTCCCATCTGACTGTGGTAGAAAAGCCACACCATACCATGGACCTGGTCTTGGGTTTTTCAGTGACCTCAATTGACTATGGTTAGACGTTAGTGCAGTAAACTCTGACTTTGTCCCTGACTCCTCATTCAAATAGAAATGGTCTGGTATCTTTTGATCTAGTGGATTAACTAGGGGTAAACTGCCATGCTGCAGGATTCTGGGGAAGAAAAAAATAGAACATGCTTTTAAAGTAACTAATTATTTTACAAAATGATACACTGAAATTGATTGAATCCTTTTATTCAGTTGAGATTTTTGCAACTTTCCAACAGGTTTACATTAATATTACACCTCCGCCCATGCAAAATAACCAAATGTACATCACATCCCTACATCAAACTTTGTACAACTTTATATTCAACTTACATTTTGAATAACATCCAAACATTAATCCAGGGCACAAAATTTCGGAAAAAAAATTCAATAGTCCTGCTCATCATAGTGTGTGGTAAAAATAAGAAAAACACATTACAGACATCAAATTTTCCACTTGTCCTGCATAAAAAAACATTTATCAGGACAGTAGGAAGACTGTAATTTTCATTCCCTAATTAAGGTCAAACATACTTACATAGACACGTTAAGGTTATCACATTGTTCTGGGAATTTATTTTCAGCCTGGAATCCCCAAATAGCTAGTTTGGTTGATAGAGGAATTTCATGTCTAAATACAGAGGCACTGCTGAAACTCTTATATCTGTATAACGAAGTGAAAGCTGATAACTGATCTGATGTTACACCTGAAATACAAGAGATTATGGTAGTTGTAAGGGCAGATCAAACTTCAAGTTCTTACAGTATCTAAGCTTGCTAGTGATTGTTTGTGTACAAAATCACTTCTCTCTGCATGTGGTTTGTATGACGGCCTTCATAAAAAGGGCAAACAGCAAACAGCTGTTGTTTCCTTGAGCAAGAAACTTCTCTTTGCTTAGTACTGGTTGGTTCCAGAAATGGATTTTAGCTGATTTACCCAAGGAAGATTCCTTGTTTCACAATCAAACTAAAATAAATTAGTTTAAGCTATAACTTGCACAGTACTATTTCATACATACATGTACAAGTGAACTGTGTCTACTTTTTCAGTGTGCATAAAAACAAAATTAAATAGAAACACTAGCACTTATTTTTCACTTTCAATTAAGAGAATAAAGAAAATGCATAGTAAAGTTTATGATCGTTATCCTCGCGTGTGAGTCATACACAATCCCAACACACCCACACACACCTTTAACTATCATTAGTGTACAAGTTGTTGCCCTGTTACACCAAAATACTGTAAATGTAAGACATTTCAGGATTAATCTCAATATTAAAACATCTGTTTAAAGGTTACTTGTCACTCTTTTCCAAGCAACATAGATAGGTTCACAATAACGTGTATTCATTCACGCATATACGAGCACACGGTACGGTGTCCGAATTCTCGTCTAATCCGAATGGTGGTACATATGGACATGTTTCGTTTGTGCCCGAATGTACCTATACTACCTTTCTTTTGGCATAATCAGTGTTTTAATGAACGATAATAAGTGACTATTTACCTGATACAAACAACAACACAATCAAAATTAATTCCATATTTGCCCTGAGAATATTGTTTGACATTCACTCATTTCGTTCAGGAAAAGACAACCCGTGACACAACTTTCGAGTTTCTAACCTTGGTTATCGTTACTGAGAAATGCGCGCACGAGTTTGCCTTGCGTGTTTGCGCGGTTTAGTGAAACGTTTACGTCACGTCATTGATGCAGAGGGAAAGTTTTAAAGAACGATGGATGCAATAAACGACAGCGCTGGCGACACAGACACTCAAAATGGTGAAATAATTAAAGCTAATGAGGTTTGTACATTTACATGTCGGCCTTAAACCTTCATCAGAAAATCTGTTGGACGCGATAAAATCCGATAAGGATTACTTCTTCCATAGCAAATATTTTCCACTGAGAATGTGTATATCTACTAGGCCTAAGTACTGACCAGGGGTGTAACTAGGGATATATCAATGTATAGGCAGCATTATTCAAGGGGGTTCCGGGGTCATGCCCCATCGGGAAAAAAATATATCCCCCCCCCATCGCCGCAGATACATTTTAGAATATTTTAAGGCATATTTTGAAGGATTTTTTATTTTAATTTGCAGCGTTTAACAATACGGAAACATATATTCTTTTTTAAACGTAAGCTCTCCACAAAAAATAAAGTCAAAGATAATTTAAAACCTTCCATTCTGTATTCAGGATATTCAGGAGATTCCAGGGCGCACACCCCTACCACCAGAGTAGCTCCTATAGGCACAGTAGGCCCGGGCCTACACTTCGTCTCAAAAAAGGAGAAAAGTAAAAAAGTCCAATAAATTGCAATAACAATAAAAAGGAATTAAAGTATACTTTTACTTATTTCAGAAACTTGCTGAAAAATATGGACTAGTAGGCAAAGTGTTCAGAGAGTCCTTGTCGCCAAACGATGCCGTTCTCGACAGCCTACAATGGTCAGACTGGTTTCTTGCATTCCACTGTGATCAAACTATAAACAGCCAAAAACATCTTTTCCGGGACAGAAAACCTTGCGGTAAAAAGAGGAAGACCATTTTAAGCAGACAGTGTTACAGACCTGCTGTGTATGAATTTAGTGTACAAACAAAGCCATACAAGAAGAAAGTTGTCGTGTACGGATGTGTCTCCGATGGGTTTGAGCGGGCTACCTCTTGGGAATATGCATTGATAGGACGCCGATTTATACAGTATCAGCTAAACAACGTTCTAAGCTTTAACTGTCGGGTGTACGTACGGAGAGCGAGTCTTAGGGTCAGGGATAAAGTACGAGCGACACGAGCACTGAAGAAACTAGACTACGCCTGGTCTGATTGTCGGGGAACGGGAAAACATAGAAAACTGTCAACAGAACAGATTCCCATTTCTATGGAGTTTCGCCAGCGCAGACTGCATTAAATTGCCATATACATGTACACAAGTGTGGATAAAACAAATATATATGCTACCTCTATGCTATCTAAAATCTTAACCTTGGATGCATTCCTAATAAAAAAGAAATACGGTTCGTAGATCTAGGTCCTAACACGTTACGCAAAATATTCGTATTGTATAAACATGTGCACTAAACTGGCTAGTTTTATATATCACCTATTTGCACACAATAAAACATGTTGAATAACGTTCGTGTTATTATTTACCATGTAGTGCTGTTATCACGCATAGCTAATATTTCACGCACCTGTTGATATGTTGTTATGGTGATCGAGACGAGAATGGCTGTGTTATAAGAGGTTTTGTCAATAAATTGGAGAAATTGAGTCAAACAATCAGCAAAAATGACGGACATTTTGGTTAAGTGGCTCAATGATGAGCTGAAGATGACGCCGCGAGCAGGTAAGCAGGTAGTTTCGTTGCACGAGCTGGGAAATAGCATGTAACTAAATGCTCATGTTTCGGATAATCTCTTAATTCGGATAATAATTTCATTTACACTATGGATCATATACCTGTTAAGCGTTTACGTCAATCCACGAAACGTGTTTTAGCTTTGTTATTTGAATGCAATTACCTGCCAAATTACAGTGATTGTCCCTGCATGTACTGCTACTCAAGAGTCTAGTCTAAGAAGCAGTTGTGATTATTCTAACATTTTTTTCAACTTGGGATGTAGTATCACCGTTACACCTGTTTTGACGCTTGCCGTCAACGCTTTTTTGTTTATATTACATAATGCTAAATGCAGGCTGCAATTGTTTGTAAACAACCTAGTTATACGCTGTCAAGAAATACAAATGGAAAATTAGAGTCTCCAGGTTAAAGATTGATATATGGTTCCAATGTATTGCATTTCTGAGTAATTTTCTTAGGTCCGAAATTACCCACAACATCAAAGTCAAATTCACCCTTTCATAAAAGAAAAAGACAGAAAACATCAAACTGTGTCAGCAACAGTCATTCAAAATGATAAAATTCTATGGTATAGTATAGGTGTATATATTGAGATTATTAGGTCCCTGTCTCTTCTTTTTTGGGGGGTGAAGTTAACAACTTCTTTTAATCATTTTCAATACATACATATAGGCATGGTGACAGTACATTTGTACACATACTAAAGCACATCTAAGAATATAGACTGCATATAACATTACAGGTATAATTATATAACCTGTTGTGAAAAACTTGTTTATGGATGTTTACCAATAGTACCATTATTTAAAGGCTTAAAGAAAGCCCTTATTGGAGATTTTTGGATAATATATCTATACATTTTTCAAGGTAAATGTGCTAAATATCTACAAAAGGGACCTAATATTCTATTTATCCTAATATCATTGTCTACAAACAGTTCAAAAGTAATTTCATAAACCAAAATGGAAATTAAGGGCACACAAATACGCTGTGATTCAATCGATTTCAAGAAAGTCATCACCAAGACGTCATTGACACTCAGTGAATACAAAGTGAGTAAGTCACAAACGATTCATTGATGGATATGAAAACAATAACAGTGCCGCACATTCGGATGCGAGCAATGCATGGAGCAAAGGTATAGTTTCCTGTGTGTGTCTTAAAATGTCTAAACAAATGAAACGGGAGAAAAAATACAGCGAACAGTTTTTTTATTTTATTGTAACGGTCAAGCCGACTCAGGGCTACTTTCGTTTTTGTGATATAAATAGAAAGAAAGAGTAAACGTGTGAAACAGACGATAGGCGAATAACTGGGATTAAGTTATTCCTTTAGTTTACAAATAATGGAAATGTAATGACACAACAATTGTGATTAGCAACATTTATACAGCAAAAAAGCATAATTCATCAGCCAAACTTTTGAATCAAGTGAAAAATGGCGTCCATTTGCATTTTAGCAACGTTGATCTGTGACATCACTCTGCTGTGTATAGCCTGCTGTAGATAGCTATAGTATACACGGCAGGCCGATTTCTGTCAAATATAGCAGCGATGGTAGGATAAATATTTTGTAAGCTGAATATTGCACGTGTTTTGTTAATTGAATATGCTTTAGTTGGTAAACTTTGTATAATCATTTAGACATTTTAAATGACATTACTCCGCTTTTGCCTTGTTGAATTTCAGTTGTGATCTGCTGATCATCTTTGGTCTCTTTCTACATTATGAATACAACCTATGAACACTGCACTACAGTGAAGAAAATCGAACCAGTCAATAAAATGCGTTGAAAATGGTGACTGCCAAAATAGATATTGGTGGGACACTCATGTTCATTGACAGCATTATTTTAAACAAATAAGACGTTCTCTGACCCCCCAAAAAGTATGTTTTGATTGAAAACAAACAAGTTTATTTGATAATATTATGATTTATTTTCTACCAGTTATGTAACTGGGGTAGGTTTAAGGTGAAAAGTTGTTGGGGATTTGACCGAGTAGCTCAGTGGTAGAGTGTTCGCACGGTCAGCGAAAGACCCTGGGTTTGAGCCCCGCCCAAGCGACAATTTTTCACCTTAAACCTACCCCGGTTACAGTTAAATATACACAAAAGTCTGGTAATTGTTTAAGAGCATCAAAACTGGTGACACAAGGATACCTACAGAGAATAAAACAAAAAAAACATCTGGAGTTTGATTCATTTCCTATGTCTACAAAAACAACAACATCTGGAATTGGATTCATTTCCTATGTCTACTTAAAGGCAGAACAGCCATCAGTTTGAACTCCCTTTGTCTGATTATCTGATAAAAATCCTGACAAAACACCGTAAAAAAATGACGAAAGTTTCGAAAATGTATAGTCAGACTCTAAACATATTCATCAGACATTACATGAAAGCCTGCACAACAATTGTCTCTGATGTTTGGATGTTTAAGATAAGTGACCACTGTACCCTTGGTTTAAGGGCATGTTTTGTATTTCTCATGAACCACTTGTTTTTTGTCAATTTGTTTTTGTATAATTCTTCTTGTTTAGATGTCACAACATTTGAAAAAGACTTTGCATCTGGTTACCTGATTGGTGAGGTATTACACAAGTATCAACTGCAGGATGACTTTGACAAGTTTTCCCAGAGCAGGTTGGTAGATTTACTTTTTCAAAATATGTTTACAACATCATGTTACTTTGAGATGATATTTTTAACCAATAGAGAGAGAATTCTTAAAACCTATATATTCTCATTTTAAAACTATAGACAACAACTCTTTGTTTTATTGCAAGTTTAAATAAAACAAATAATTCCCTCGCAGAGAAAAAAACTTTTTAAACATTGTTAACAAGTACTACCAAACATCATGTCTTATTTTGTTGTTGTTATTGTTTAGGACGGAAAACTCAAAGCTCAATAACTTCACGCGTATTGAGCCAACTCTACACTTGCTTGCTATACCCTTTGATACGAATGTTGCGAGGGCCATAATGACAGAGGAGCATGGAGTGTCCACACGGCTCATGTATCAGCTTTACATTGCGCTTAACAACAAGAAGAAGTCCAATCTAACCGGTGTAGCCATGGAAACAATGAGACCAGCTGCTCCTGCTAAACTCAATGCTGTGGAATCAGGAATATATAAAGATGTATGTTGTATTGTTGTTTTTATGTTTCAGTAAAGTATGTTCATAAGTGTCTTTCTTAGTGTCATATTGGAAGTTTCACAATATAGGCAAAGAACAAAATATGTGTTCAGGCCAATACATGTTGACTGTCTTTTACTTTCTCAGCTTTATTCTGAAATAGTCAAAATCAAAATGATATCTGCTGTTAAATCGAAATTGTTTCATTATTTTGAACAGTTATGCATTCTGGTGTTGAATAAATATAAAGCTGTTTGATTTGTCAATTTTACATGGTCTTATCTTAAGATACAGCAAAAGGATAGTAGCAAATCTCACAAACATTTTACTCAATCCATTTTTCTGTTTACAGCGACTTAAACATGTTACACCAAGACAGAGCGACTTAGAACTGCAAGGGGTCATTGACAGGTTCCACGAGAAGCAAATAGAGATGGAGAAAGTTGCCTTCAAAGAGAGATTTCTAGAGCAAGAGAGGATTAGAGATCAACAACAGAAAGAAAGAAAATTACTGATGGACAGATCCAGAGCCATGAAATTGAAACAGAGTGAAATGGTTGCTAGGATTCAGTATGTTCTAATTTATTAGTCTACTCATTTTATCTATATGTACTACTCAAATGTTTTTGTTATAATTCTTCTTTGTAATAGTTAGTGTCTTCACGAAGAGGCTTAAGGGGAAGAGTGCAGCAAGAGCCTGTGTCGTCTTAATGGTGAAGATACTGAACACATTTAATCTAAGCATCTTAGTGTATAATCTATTTTTAGACAGATGCAATATTTTATATACACCGCAATATTTCCTTACACCGGTATATTGGCAGTCTTCATGAAATAGAAATTCAAACTTTCAAAAAATAGGGAGTTTGAATAGTAGGTAAGAAAGGAAACTAATGTTAGAAGTGACTTTGAATACAATGTGTCATATAATTACACTGCTGTCTGCAATCTACAGTTGAGTGAGTGATCCACATTTTTTTTAAATTTCTACATGACCTATGAAGCCAGTTATATGAATTTATATCAGTCTTGTGGTCAGCCTTGATTTGTATATACATGTGATTGGTTAAGTGGTTACCATATTTCAATTTTAGGGCAGCCACAGTACAAATTCCCCAGCCTCCCCCACAGAAAACAGTAAAAGCTATGGAAGCAAGAGCAGCTGGCAGGAGGAGGAAGGTTGCTCATGTGAGTGTTTTTTTATATTTTATCAAGACAAGTTTAGTAATAAGTTGTTGGTATAATTCTTTTATCTTTGGGTTACTTTTTATGAATTTATGATAGAAGTAAAAATGAAGTTTCATTTGTTTGTTTTTATTTCAAGAAAGACCCTTTAACTAGTTAATGATGGATGAATGTAAACAGAATCAAATCACAACAGTTCCTGACACAATCCATAACTTTGCAAGTCCAGAAAAATGTCTGTTTGATAAATACCTAACTATTTCATGCCCACACAAATAAATGATTCTATGATACTTATAGCATGTTAATACATTGATGTTTTACAGGATACGATGAGGAGCATCTCTGACTTTGAAGATAAAATGAAAATGGTGTTACCTCCATCAGGAAGAGATGAAGATGAGTAAGTAAAGTAGAATATTCACAGCAAAGCCTCAGAAGATTAAACTCCCACGTATCTCAGACTCCCTAAAATCTTGCTATACTGGAAAAGTAGTGTAAAAGGATTTTAGTTTAACTTTGAGAGTTTAATATCACTCTGCTTGATTTTGTTCATTTGGTATCTTAACTTTGATTTTTGAACACACGTTTTTTTATCATGAGAACAGAATAAATGCCTTATTGGTTTGGGTGTCGTTTAAAGAAAGCACTTAGTTAAAGTGTAAAGTTACTTAATAGTGTTGAATCTTATAAACTATGAAACAACTGTTTATATACAAAACAGTTAAAAACAGGTTTCAAAAGAACAAGAATAAATATCTAAATAAACACTTATGTTGAACTTTAGTAAGGTGTTTAGATTTTAGGTAACGCTAACTGTGTGCACAAGTTCAAATTTTGCATAATACTCTAGTAAAACTGTACCTTAGGTCTGTGGAGTCTCTTTCAATAGCAAACCTTCATCAAGGGAAAAAAATGAATGTCAATGGATTAGTTTTTGATAAATAAATTAATAGAAAGTTATGATATTTGTTACAGTGAAGGAATTGGCATGGACTACATTCTGACCCGTGATGATGACAAGAGCCAGAAAGAGTCTGCAGAACTGATCAAACCGCGATCCAATGATGAATATATTGGCAAGATCAGGAAACGTCTACAAGAAGACTCATCTGCTCGTGCTGAAAGGGAAAAACGTCGTCGTAAAGTGTTGGTGGACCAGATTAAAGCACATGAAAGTCAAGAGGTAATTTAGTCACTTAGTCATTTATTCATCTAATTATTTATTCATCTACTCATCGTGTAGGGTAATGTTGAATATTCTTTACCCAATTTACCTAGGCACTTGTCCAACTAACTTTGTCTGAAATTTACAGTTAAACAGCAAGCAAGAATAAAGCAAGTTTTTTTCCCTGAAAATTAAGATAAGTTTTTAATGTGTTCTGCTTTGTGTTACTAGGAGTCCCACAGAGAGGAGATGTTGGTGAACAGGTTGATGCGCCAGTCTCAGCAAGAACGCAGGATTGCCGTACAACTTCTTCAAACTCGTCACGAGAAGGAAATCATACGTCGTAACCGTGTACTCAGAGAGCAGAACTATGAGGAACGAAGACTCAAAGATTTTGAAGAGGCTCTAAACAGAGAAGCTGTAAGTATAGTTAAAACATTACCTGATTTTCACAAATTATTTCTTTTGCCACTTTAAAACCTATTTTAACCTATTATCTGCCCATGTATTTTACACAGTTGCAGTATATAATCTGAGAATAATCCCGGTCCGAAATATTTCAAAGGAGATATTTGTTGTTCTTTGTTCAGGAAATGGCGAGGTTAGCTAAACAAGAGTATGAGGAGCAGACAAGGAAGGACCAAGAACTTCATGACCAGATCGCTGCAGAGAGGGCTGAAGCTAAATACAAGAAACACTATGAGACATGCCATGATGTTGTTGATCAGATCTTAGACTTTGCTGGTAAAGTGGCCGAATATAGGGAATTGACAAACAAGTTAGTACTTTTTACTTGTTGGATTTTACATTTCTGCCCTGTCTTTAAAAGAATTAAGGCACAATGGAACTTATACAAATATAAAGTACATGTTATAATAATTTACCGAGATGTGTAAGACTTTTACTGATCAGGAAAACTATTTTGTTCTTTGCATATTTTAAAAGTTCTGTTATTTTTACTGGACCGACTCAGTTTTTACCTGTCACTTCCTAACTGCATTGACTTGTTATTATATATTTAAACCTTTTGTAAACTTACTTGAGATATATGTCATGTTGATAGTGCCAACATTGCCCGTCTAGAACCCATAAAACAAACACAGGAGTGTGTATCAGGGCACAAAAATTCTAAAAAAGATTTACTCGTCCTGTTCATCACATGGTATGGTAAAAACAAGAGCAATGCATTACAGATTTTAATATTTCAACTTTCATCTTGTTAGTGCAGAAGGATGAATTGTAGTACATTTTTTGTGCCGTGTGTTTGACTACAACATCTTCAATGATACTTTGTTTGGATATATATAAGGGTGTCTATAGGATCCCTTGTCTATGTCTATATTAGTTGCACATATACCTTTGGCATATACATGTAGAAGCTTATCACATTCTCAAAAGAAAGACTTAAAAGAAACAAGCAATCTAAAAACAAACCCCTTCTACAATTAGATGAAGAAGCTTTTGTAAAAGTGTTATGTATGATGTATATCTGTTATATACCCCCCCCCTCCCCCCCTAAAAAAAGAAAACAAAACAAAAAGGATTTTTTTAACACAATTCCCCC
>ENA-OREC01000345-OREC01000345.1-marine-metagenome-genome-assembly--contig:-NODE-345-length-16947-cov-13.315708_pt1 | contig 16947 bp, 5 predicted proteins | sample MGYA00248626_ERZ508543 | MGnify/ENA primary metagenome ERZ508543 (study PRJEB26211, sample SAMN05518279) | marine metagenome | isolation source: Puget Sound, Washington, USA | host: Bankia setacea...
TCGACCCTTTTGCTATGTATATATCTGTATGTATGTTTATACTGTGATTTTGGTAAGCAATAAAACATGTTTAAACTTAAACTTAGACCCAACCCCCACACACTTGTAAACATACACATAAAAAAAAGAAACAAACACAAATAAATCAAGATATAAACGCCAAATGATCACGTGTATTTATCAAAATGCATATTGTTTATACATACGAAATACAATAATGAATATTCTAACATATACAATTCAAATAACAATATATGTAAAATCTATTATATCTACTCGCAGTGTTTCTATCAGATCAAACACTGAGTCTAAAGATATGTGCAAACTCATAGATCTATACATGTTCTATAAGTGACATACTTTTTTTTATCACGGAAAAAAGAATTTCATAGTCTTGCTTGTTTTATTTTCCATACTTTTTTGTTATAGATCTTTACTATCTACAGAATAAAAATCGACCACTTGAAAATAATTAAAAGATATTGAATCTACTTTCAAAAACATGCGCGACAAACGCGCACGATCGGGTTGTTCGTACCATTTCATTTGCTTTAATTGCATAGTCATATGTTCAAGAAGTGCGTGTGTGGTAACTTGATTTTGTTCACAAGAAACTCCCTAATAAAGTAGCTTTAGTCTTAACCTCATAATACAATACATTTGTACATGCAATGAATTTTGAAATTTAGTTCTTATAGAGTATTTCGAAATAACGCCAGTTATTTTTAGCAAAGTCGGGTGACCCAGTACAGCTGGGGTATTTATGTTTATATTCTAAAATGTAATTCGTCACATTTATCAACTATTAACATATTACTTACAACATTCTGGCATCTTCCTTGCGAAACATACTAACACATACACATAAAACCGTTTTATACGCTGATGCCAACTAAATTATTATCGAATGGTTTATTTGTTCCCCACTGGGTACCCCGTTATACTTGAGTAAATATGATGTCACGTGACAATAAATGCATCGCATGGGTCATAGTTGATACATACGGGCATTTACTTCTCTTCTCAAAAGATGGCGTCTACAGCAGGCAGCACGGCCGTTGATACCCAGGCTTCAGGAGGACAAAATGGAGGAGTTTCACAAAGATTATCAGACTTTTGTACCTTTGTATACAATTCAGAGGAGGGCACCGTTTTGGGACGCGGTGGCAGAAGTTGGTGTAAGTAGAAAGCATTTTTTTGTTTATAATTAATTTAACCTTTTCGCCGGTCATCGTTACTGGCCACGCTTGGATTGTTTTTTAATTGAATTTTAATTGTGTGAAATATGCAAGTCTTTCTAAGTATGCTGCTAAATGATTAGTTGAAGCAAATCATCCAAACTAGCTGCTCTAGCGTCAATGACTCGTTTTGGTGTTACAATGTTAAACTTGACATTTTGCCCCACCACCCTGAAACACCGCTGTCAAAAATAATTGCTTTATTTCTGTCAAAGCACGCTTGTTTAGAAAACATGCATATTTCACAACCAGCGACTAAAAACATGCTTCAATGATGCAGTGTATGATTTAAACCGATTTTGGTAGTTATGTGATTTTTTTGCTGTAAAGTGTACACAATTTGGTAGTATAGTGTAGCTATTTTGACTAAGATCCAGGTAAGGATGTGAACACTAGGTCACCTTGAGTTGACAGATATTGCCTAGAGGGATTCAGACAGAGTGTAGACAATGAATTTTGTAATATTTCATGCTCCTCTCATGACAACTTACAGCAGATAATATTCACACAGACTACATAAACAAGTCTCGTAAATTGTTGTTGCAAAACTTTATAGTGACAAATATATATTCTTTGTGCAAGTGGGTTACAAGTACAATACTGACATCAGTCTCCTCTAATATTGTTTGGTATTTTTTGCTGCCTAAAAAGCATTACATTTGATTTATTATAGAATACTGAAATAAAGCATTTGTATAACTAAATCACACGAAATGTCAAATCTGTTAGTTACTGATTTTATTCATACTGTTATCATTTCTGCCTCCTAAATTGTCAGGGTTTGGAAAACTCAAAAACACTTATTACAGGGTTTGTTTCTGTAGATCTCTGATAGTGTTTAAATCCAATTGTTATTTAAAATGGTGTTGGTCAATCAATGTCATTATTTAGACTGTATGAAGAGCCTGACATTTGAAAGTAATGATCCTATGTATAAAACTATTGCTTGCCAAAAGGGTTTTCTATGATAAAATCTAGTAAGTCTGGTACATTGTAAATTGGTATAAACTGAACATAAAGTAGCATGTAAAGTTCAGGATCTAGATATCATGGGATAATTATATAGTACGGTATGTGTTCTGAATGTCAATCAAGGGTAACAGGCAAATGTTAAATTTGGACATCTAAAGTGAATTCATCTTCTTTGTTTGAGTGTCCCTCTGGGGTCAAAGGCTTAAGATTATCTCAGATTGAGTTCCCGTATCCTACTGTGTTTACATTGTCAGTTATTGCAGTGTTTGTAGCCCTTGTAAATATCTTGTATACACATTGACTGACTGGGGATTATTATGTAATGGGGACTGTATTATGGGCGGTAAAAAGCTACCATTAGTCAGCTGGCCAAAAGTGATTGTGCAAATATAAACAAGAAAAGCCAGTGTTATGAGGTTACATAATGATTGCAAATGAAGTGTTAAAAGACAAGTTGTTTTTACTCTCTTGTTAAATACAGAATTGAAGCAAGTGTGTAATTATGCGATGACTAATAGTTAAGTATGCTGTAAAACAAGGCAACAATACCATGAGAGTTTGAATTATAAGTCCACACACCTATATATTTGATTGAACTAGTGTGAGAGTGCATAAACTAAAATAATCAATGTTTATAGCTATGGTACTGTGAAACAAACATTGGCAGACTGTAGTTAGTCAGTAACAGTACAGATCTGTTGTATTAATCAATAGAAGTTCAATTCACTAACAATAGCCAATATACGGAAAAAACAACATACTGCTTCTTTTCAGTATCATGGCTAACACTCCACCTCTGCAAACAACCTTTCCTTCTAAGGATTTATTGTAGGGTAAATTCTCTAGTGGTTTTGTGTACCTTCAGGTTTTATCGGTTGTTTGTAACATTTCAAGATAGTCATAATGAAATAAAATTATATTGCCTTTTGACAAATGACCTACTTTTTGCTGTAGCTTATGTGTAAGTGATACTGAAGCAAGTTTGTCTTGTAAACCTGTTTTTTTAGACCTTAAGATAGGTTGCGATATAACCAAATGAAACCCAAATGTTACAGGATTTAACTGTGTATGGTTATACTGACAAAGCCTAGAAAATTGTTTTTTACCACTTAATGGTTTACGAATTAAGCGAAGAAGTGAAATAAAGTTGAAGTCATATAGAAAACACTCAGATAAACATGATTACAGGTGTAACACATTTAAAAACTTGCAATAATTATGATTCATGAAGTTCCTCTTTAAATGTAGATAGATTATCTAGTTATTGGAAAAGCTATAGAGCTGTCAAAAAGAAGGTATAAAGAAGAAAGTTGTTGAATGTGCTTCTTCTTCAGTTTATTATAGTTGATATATTTACATCACTGTATGCACCTAAATGTTGACTGGTTCCCTATAAAGGTTAAAGTGAAACTGTCTTATCAATGGGTCTTGTTATTATGCTATTTACAGTGTTATTGCAGCCAGTCTACTGTCTTACCTGTACTGGCTGTTGTCAGTTTTTACCTGTTATGTCAGATTCCCTAGGCAAATCTGGATTGAACTGAAAGTGCTACATAATATTACCACTTATTGACTTATCTATTGTATAAATAGTCAAGCAACCCATGTGTTAACAACTTGCATTCCAGTGTAATCGGAATCCTATTGAGTTGGTTAAATGTCTATTATGTTTGGTTATGCAGTTTTGACTGTGGTCTTATTGGTGTTTTTTGTCTAGCTAATACATGGAAGTGTAACGTCTAGCTGTTCTTATACCATTTGAATTGACAGTTTTTTACACATTATTTATGATGATGACTTCATTTGTTGACAGTTGTTTCATACTATAGACAGGCAACTTGGCATGTTGTGAGGTTTTAAAGATATTAACTATACACTATACATGATTTACACAGCTTTATGAGGGAAAACAAGGATGTAGATGGCCATGGGGTTTAACTTGAAGAATATGTGTATTAGTCAGCAATGAAATCATGGTACTGAATTCCTAGCCTGTGTACTGCATACTAGTGATGGTTTGTGCTGTTGTGTGTCGTCTCATATTACTTGCATGACACATTCAATTTGAAATTACCACAATCAAGTAGAGACTGAGTAACACTTGTTTACAACTTAGCAAAATCTCTTAAACATATGTTATCTGAATACATGTGTGCTTAAACATATGTTATCTGAATACATGTTTGATGTATGTATGGAATATGACGTTCACAAAAGGAAACCACTGCCTGTGAATTTGATCCTGTGCTATCACATTGTTGTATACTATTCATGTTGCTAGCAAATTAAGGTCTCATATGTATTTTATTTGCCTTTCCGTGTAAGGACGTCTAGAGATATTAAAATTAAAATCTGATTTGGTTTGCTGAATGCTCGTCTTTTGTGGTCACAGACTTAACAGTTTTGCGTTGTGTGTTTGTGTTCTGTGTGACAGTGAAATACTAGATGTGATAAATTCAGGTTACATTTAAATTTGTTCTCAAAATTTGGTTAATTATTTGTTGAGATTTTGATTTAATTATCTTTATGTACTAGTGCGTATGGCCATCCTGTTCACTGCCTTTTAACTATTTAAAGCCTGTTAAGGGTCAAAGTCCTAGTCTTCACACGCAGTAGCATTTTGGAGGTGAACGCTTTGCTTGAGACGTTATCTTGTCCAGTGTCTTGTTTAGCTGCATAATTCAAGAAAGAGGGGGTATTGATATCACTTGGCAGTCGCATCGTGTCGCAGTGACATCTTTACTTGCATAATCCATTCCATGTCTGAAGAGATACTGTAAATCATGCACATTTTTCAATTCTTCCTGTTAAATCTTTTCTCAAGTGAAGCCATCTAGAAAAACAGTAATTGTGCGCAAATCATATCGTGTACACGTCAGTCCTGGTTAATTGATATGTTCTGATATCTTCAATGCTAATCTATGTACAGATACTGATGGTATATTCTGCTGACACAAAACATGCTCACTCATTTCCTGTGTTACAGCATGAAGACAAGGCCTACATCAATCTTAAAACACTATATGTAAGGACATTTGTTTTGTTAGTGTGACAGCCCCCTTGTTTTCAGTCTGTGATATTTGATGTATTGATTGTGTATAGTGTAATGTTGCTGATTGTACATTTTTTTCTGTTAACTAACTGACTGTGGAAGACAGGATGTTAGTATTGGTTCATAGCAAGAGGTTGATGTGAAAAGTTTCTATCAGCTTCTAAATTCAATAGCACTTAGAACCCTTTCACTACCTCAATACCATTTTAACTGAAAGTAAGCTGATGTGATTTGCATTCCAGATTTTAACCTTCTTATACACAATTATATGAGTAAATAAAAGAACAAACATGCTCATATTCTTGAATGATGATAGTATGTAACCTGATGAATGGGAAAGGCTTCTATCTGTTTCTTTATTCATTTGCACTTAAACCTATTTTGCTTGCATTCCTCATAGTACTCTTTTATCATACTAGCACATACTAGAGTTAAAAATTGTGAAGACTACCTAAGAGAACTGCCTAAGATTAAGATGTCAATAATGTTGAACACAACTGAGAATCACCAGCTCTCCTCTACTCTTGAATCAATGCCTTCATATAGATTTTTATTACAACATTTCAGTTCCGTTTTCCCCACATTCCTAAAGCTTTTATTACGCATAGCTAGGAAACCAGGTATGGGTTTTATAAAGCCATTCATTATCAGTGGGGTCTAAATGGATCCTTGTTTGAACTATAAAAGTCATACAAGCATGTTTATTTGTATGTCCAATGATTATCAAGTGTGACAGAATTGATGACACTAGATGGGGAATGAAATAGTGATCGTGTTATTTAGAATAAACATTATATATGTTTCTTTGGCTGGTGTTGATAAAACTTATGTTGTAAAAAGTTAATTGGTTGAGAACCCAGGTGATGAGATAACTAAACTTACATGACCTATTTTAATGTTTCTTTAGGTGACAAACTATGGAAACTTAAATTTAGGATCGAATTGCGTTAAGTGTGATGTGAAAACTTGCCAAGTGACAATTTTGGTTATGCATACTGATTTTGCAAGGTGACATGTGCGAGTTCACTATAACCATTATGATGTGGACTAGTGAACACTAAGCCATGTTAACGTTAATGTTCAGCAGCAATTAAACCTGTTGTAAAAACGTAAATCAACTGAATTCTACACTCCTCTGTCTTGAAAGTCCTTTTTTCGCCAACTGTTTGTTTTTAAACCTTTACCATCTGTTGGGGTTTCGATTGATTCAAGTCGAATAGACCTCGTTAATTGATTTGAAAGTCAATTATTTATGGTTCACATTTCGTAATAAGTGTTACCAAGCGTCACTTCGGTATCATTATCTGGTTGTTGACCTGTTTACCTTTTAATATAAAAAGGTATATACATATATTTGTTTAATTAAAGCAAAATGGTTGTAAAGGTTATTGAAGTAATGAAGAAGATAGGAACATTTTCACTAATTCTGAAAACTGGATGAAAAAAGTTGACACTGTTATGTTTGTATTGGGTAATGTTCATTGAGGCAGGTCACCTTGTGGAAAGTTTTAGATGTGAATGTTTACATGATGGTAGTGGTTTTGAAGTTGATGGCTGTACACTTTATGGCTCAGTGTAAACCAGCGATACAGTGATAACTACCTTTGGGTGATTTGCCGAGTTAGCACAATTTTGCCCCGAATTGCAAGTTTAAAATTTATTATGCAAATATACGTTTAGGATGCACTGTCTAGACCTGGAGAATGGGAGTGGGACTTGCTTTTAGACTGGTTTGTGTTTTTGTAAGTTAAACAAGCTTTCTAGTGTGATTTCAGGCTGATGGTAGAAATCATTCTAACCAAACAAAGAATTTAGTCTAATAATGCAATGTTTAAACTTGAAAACATACTTTTGCAGAGTTTGGACATGTGATTTTTAGTGTACTACTTGTTTTTAGAGAGAAAAATTGAAAACTCTGTATTAATGTTTTAAACAGTATGATGACTGATGTTTCTTTATTCAACCTCTAAACATTGACATTTGCAAGTTCATGAATAAGTAAAATCTGTTGGCTCCTCCAGAAATCCTTTTTTCTTTGCCAGTGAAATAGAATCCGATACAATCAATAGGGGTGTGTGTTGGTGTGGCTGCTAGATTTTTGGGTTTCTATTTTGGGAAATTGTCGGGGAAATAATCACTGCTTAACAACTCAAAGGAACATATTTCAAAGCATATTGGCTGCTGAGTTTCAAAACTAGCCTGAATTGCTTGTGAATTTAGTGAACACAAATCACATCCATGTCTTGTGAACTTCCAATAATCTGACAATTGTTCACAGTGATTGAAAGATTGTCTTATTGATCATGATTATTTTGTGTTTTCTTTGAAGTTTAAGCCCCAAGCCTTCCACTATCTAGACCAAAAGTCTAACTCTAAGAATGATCAGTTAGTAACAGTGTTGTTAGCCTTGTAAATTATGTGAATGGTCCATCTCACCACTATATGATAACCAAGGCTTGTTTTGTCACTTAGCTTGTATTGTGACAGTAGATACACTAGTGTGCTAAATTTACGGGGAAATGTCACTGGGATATAGCAGTGATTTATTGAGAGTCTTAAAATTTCCAATGTCTACCCGCTTCAATCAGATAAATAGACCTCTATCAAAGCAGGATCTCCACATGTATACTGACTGGTATTGGTTGCAGATTGAGCATGTCAGTGACTGTGTGAGGTGTTATTTGTGAGCTGTTGAATATAGATCGGGTGGGGGAGGCAGAGTTCCTGGAAACACTGATTCTTACTCATCCATTTTACTAGATCCCTCACTGCCAGAGTTGTACAAGAAGATTGATTGTGATTTTGGTGTGTTGGTGTGTGGAGAGAGGTGGGAAGGGAGGGTAGAGGGTGCGTGTGGAACTGAAAAGAAAATGGCAGTAGTTTGTGTGCATTTTATTGCTGCTAGACATGTGTGTACCTATGCTCTATGCTGGGAAGTTATGTCTGCAGTCAGCTATAAAAATGTTAGTCAAACAATTGTTGTCTGCTGAGAGGTGAATGTAAGAATTTGCTATTGATAACTGAATAAAGAAGCTGATAGAACTTTTTTCGCATTCACTCTTCGATATCTGCTAACAGGGGAAAATCTGTTTTTGTTTGTTTCATACATTGTTATTTTGGATGACATTACCATATGATGCAAGTACCATACACATTGTTATACATGGCTGTGTTTACCATGATTAATTCACAACTATTGTAAAATGCTTCCTTGTCTAAACATGCTTGGCTTCCCGGTGTATGGAACCAACACCATTATCTGTTTTTATATGTCATGACTATTGAGTTATACATGTTTAAATTCAGAAGTGTTTTCCCTATGAATTTCCTTTTTAAGTCACTCAGTTAATAAGTTTTGCTGAATATACCAAGTTATACAGAAAAGTTATATGTACCAATAAGACCACCCTTGTGACTGACAAACAGTGGTCTTGATAGCTTTACCCAAATACATGTACTATGAACTCAAGATGTTTGGGAACAGAAATACGTGGTGTTAATATTGGAAGTGTACTGTATTAACATGGCTAGTTTTGAGGTATTTTTTGTATACTCATGTTTCTCTTGTTTCTCTACTTTCAGGTGAGATCCTCATATTCTTCCTGATCTTCTATATTGTCCTGGCAGGATTCTTTGCTGCTTTGCTTTCAGTATTTTATTACACAATAGACTGGAATGAACCGAAACTTAAAGGCTCAGACTCATTGCTCAAGCAGAATCCAGGTAAGACTTGCTACATCTATACTTAGTTATGCAGATCTTAGTAAACATTTAAGTGTGATGTACTGTATTTACTCTAAATCTTTGTTATTGTTCGAATAACTTGTTGCAAAGTGAGAAAAAATCCAACCAATGTTTTATTATAGTGGCAACACTATCTCTATAAGAAAGATTGTTTTCTAAGTTTTTCTAAGTTTTCTCTACAATTGATAACGTTTATGTCCCTCTCCTTACAGGCTTGTCCTTCCGGCCGCTGCCAGACGTTGCTACCACACTTATCCGATTTGACAAAGCTAGGGCCTCATCCTACACACCGTATGTGGACCATATCGCTGGCTTCCTCCAATGTAAGTATGCCTTGGGATCTATGTTGATCATGTGACACTCATTTGTCCTATTACTTGTCCTAGCGCCCTGATGTTTTGGATGCAGGACAGGTAGAAAATATTGAAATCTCCAGTGTACAAATATAGTGGTTTCTTGTGTTAAAGACTTGAACTATAAGTTTGAAGAGCACTGGTTTACAAGTGTTACTCATTAAGGAAATCAAGTGTTAATCTAGGGCATGCTGTTTAAGCAAGAAGTATTATTTTGCAATGCAAGTCAATTGAGATAGGCGTATATGCAATCATGTTTGTCCATAATGTTTTATTGCGAAATAATGATGGCATTTTTCCATACCGTTTAGAAATGTTAAGTTACGTTTCCCTTCTAGCTCATTACATGCATCCCATAAATAGTATTCTGCTCTAAATAGCTTTGTTTATCTGGTTGATTGAGTTTAAACATTCTATTGTGTATAAAATAGAACCAGGTAATCATGGTAGACAATTCTGTCATATTAAGACTATTATGTAAACTCCAGTGACTCCAGTATTTCACACATATTTCCTCATGTTTTGTAGACTATGAGAACGAACTGCAGACAACAGAGACTGGTACATTGGTAGCCTGTGAAACCGTTAGCGAGTTCCGACCTGATGATGAATGGGACAAAGCCTGCAGATTTGATATCAGTCTTATGTTGGGCGAAGATTGCGTGAAACAACAGTCCTTCGGTTATGAAGATGGTCAACCATGTGTATTGCTGAAACTGAACAGGGTTTGTAGACATTTAACATTATGTTTTACTTAAGAAATAAAGCTCTTTCCTGATGTACTTAAGTTTATCAATTGCGTGAAATGTGGAAACAAAATGTGTTATAAACTATCTAGTTGGTATGAGGTGTTGATATGATGCCTGTGCTTCACATTGTTCTTCTCTAGCTAATCACGTCATGTCATGATTCTACTTTTTGAGTGAACTGTTAATATCTTATCTCTTAACCACATTTCTGTCCATTTTTTACAGATCTTCGACTGGTTGCCAGAGCCCTACACCAACGACAGTGTCCCAGTCGAGCTTAGACCTCAATGGAACAGCGGGAGCATTAGTGAATACAACATCTTCGTTCAGTGTGAAGGAGAAGTAAGTAAAATAAAGTTTGTTGTGCACTCTGAATAAAAAACTGACAGAAATGACCAACTTGGGTTGAGAACTTTTATTTTATTCTACAACGTTTCGAGAAAGCAATCGCAACTTGATTAATCAAGTGAACAAATCATTCTCTGTTTGTACCAAGTTTTGTGTTTACATGGCCTCTATAGTCTAATTTGGTGATCACATAACAAAGATAAACGCAAGAAATATACGCGACAATGGGTTTCACTGTAATTCTCATAGTTTTAAAAACACTAATGAAGAGCTAAGAACTAATTTTGTGCCACTTTCTTCCTTTGCAGAATGCCGCTGACAAGGACATGCTTGGTGATATCATATACTACCCATCTAACGGATTCCCCTTCAAGTATTTCCCTTACAGAAACCAACAGGGTTACAGATCACCCCTGGTTTTCGTCAGGTTTGACAACCCCAAACCTGCCCAACTTTTCATGATTACATGCAAAGTATTCGCCAAGAACATCAAACATGACAGCATGGATAGATCTGGCATGGTACATTTTGAATTGATGGTCGACTAATAGTTAATTCACGCTTAGACTTTTATGAAATTACATGGTTTTTATCTCTTTTGTTCACACATGATAGTATAAGTGACTTGTTTTCCATTCTTTTGGTTATTTACTACAGGAGTTATGGTTTCAAAATCACTACAGATTAAGTTTGAGCAGTGTGTGGAAAAATAGTGTTTTGAAAGTATTGCAATGCTCAGAGAATTAACATTTGGATAAGTTTAATAATGACATGTAGAGTTTTATATTGGATAGAGTTTTTTTATTTTCCAGACTTTTTTGGCCTTTTATGGTTTGTTTTTTTCGAAGGGAACAATACTACCTTTGCAGGAAAATAAAGTAATATATTGCTGTGGATTCAATTATTTTAGTTATGCTTAAATCGTCCGTCCAACGTAGAAGATACAAATTTTTCCCGATAGGATTACTTATTGGTTTTATAGTATTTGCATATTTTTATGGATAAAAATGGGAAACTTAAAGGCGTTATAACACTGATTAAAAGCTCCGCGCGATTAGATCAACGAAAATATGGAATAATTCAAACCCTAGTAAGTAATGGCTGAAGATGGCGCGTAACCATAGTATCAGAATGCTTGGTGACACAAGATGCAGGATCTCCAACGTGTAGTAGTATTTTTAGTGCGACAGTGAACAGTATATGGTATTAGTGCATTTTTACCAAACTTTGTTGTTTATTCTGTCACAAATTTTCTCCTTTTTTCCCCACAAGGTAGCTATTAATTATCATGTTTGTTTTTTTAATTAAATAAATGAAACAACAAAAAACTTTGCTTGTATGTGTGTGGTATGAGTTTCGGAATGGTTGGGTCTATTACATGCTACACATACTGATACCAATTTCCTCCATTTAATTGCCACATAACAAGATATAGCATGGTCAAGGCTTAACGCTGCTCAGGACCTGCCAGTGAAACGTTTTTGTGGGTCTGGATTGGGCTTAGAGAAGTTGGTACCTTTATGTGGGTTTGAGATGTTCATGGTACGGTAAATTTACTCAGAACAACGTTTTTTAGATGTTGTTATACTATGCACTTTGTTTTATGTATAGATATTAGATGTGAGATAAAACGTGGATAAAGGGACAGGAGTCAAGATGTATTAACATGTATTCAGACTTTTGTGTAGTTGGTCTACCTGGAGCTTATTTTTCTTCTTGTTTGCCCTTTTTATTGATCAAGGAACCAGTGTTATGGGGGAATACAATGTAGAAGAACCCGCTTTATGTCCAACTTTGTTACGCTTCAGAATATATGTACCAAAAACCCCGGAATCTAAAGTAGGTTATTTTACTTAAAAAGACTTGCAGCTAATTTGGATTTCGATCAAGAATATAACGTTTCAGTGTGGATAAAATACTGGGTTTTTATGCTATCATGTGTACGTGAAGTTTAAACTTAGCCATGGTGTGATCACAGAAGATAGAACAGATACTGAACGGGTTGATCGTAGAACTTGATCTAGTGAACAGCAGAGAGGAGCTGTCCCCAATTAAGAGGGAAATATTCACCCAGGGCCGTACAAAAAGTTACTAGAGGTATTTACGCACTGACACTGTTTCCGTGATTCCTCTAGCCTACGTGCCCTTGGACAGTATTGTTACTCGAGTGAATTAGTTGACCATTGAATGTTTGGCATGTAGTTTGTGTGACCACCTCTCTGTTTGCTATGTTTTTTACCCTGTTCAGAGCAGGTAAAACTTGAGATACTATGTGATTTTTATTGTTTTTAATACATCCTTGTACATTCCTCTGTACATACATTGATACCACTCACATCATTTTAATGGAGTTTTAAATGTGTTGTCTTCAAGTTCATGATAGCATACATGTGTCATATGGGAAGTCCTCAAAATAACAATGTACACAAAATGATTTATGTTGCAATAGCTGTTTTAAGTTTCTCTGTGGGTGACTCCGATCGCAAACCAGCATTAAAATTAACCACTTACGACCTGAGAATCTATCAAACTACGGTGTTCAATTGTTACATGCAAGCGATACTACCAACTTGCTAGCTGATGATGATAACTTACCTTTGGTTCGATAGTATGGTTAAACTTTCAAGAGAGAAAAAAACATATCATTTAAAACTGTTAATTGTCCAATTTGTATTATGCATATTACGTGTAAACTTGTAATTTTTATGAAAGACAAAACTATTTAGTCAGTTAAACTGTATATTTGCTTTAAGGACCCTTTGGAATATATTATTGAGCCTTAATAATTTATAGGAAAAAAATGGTGAAAACACTTGGGTACTCATGGATCTTTTAGGGCACAATTTTCATCTCGTTTGTTGAGTAAAAAAAATCACCGGCTGTATATATTGTAGTGTTACAAGAAATGCTTTTTGTATTTTGAACATTGTCAGGAATCAGAAAATAATAACTAGTTAATTATGTATGTGCAATTTACTCCTTACTTTTTGTTACAAAGCGCTTGTACGAAGACTGGTGTTCTACATGTATGTTTTTCCTTGGTTTTGACATCTCTAGCATAGACATTTAGAGCTAGTAGTTTAAAGCATTTGGTTTTTTGTCAATGTGAATCTCTTGGTTGTAAAAGTTTTTTTATGTTTTTTTTTTATTTTCCTTCCAACTTCTGTGTTTTAATGAAACATGTTCAAAAACCCAACATTATCCAGGATTTAGAGTTTAGTTTTGTTTGTGTTGATACTAGAGAAGGTAAAGTGTATTATTGTCACAAACGTTATGTTCATACAGTTTCCCAATAAGCATTTCAGTCAGCATGTCACCCCCAAGTATTTATCACCAAAATACAGGTTGACCTCAGCTGTAAGTATCAAACCATGGTCTCGACAATGTAAGGTTTTCTTTGGGCTCAGCATCTAGGTAAATACTGACGGAAAGTTGTGGGCAAATGTGGTTATCAGTAAGGTAGTGCCCAAAATTGTCTATGGAAGAAAAGGCAATTATTTTAGTTAGACAAGATCCCTATAGCTGTGTTTAAGTATTGTAAGTGTTCTTATTTGTAACCAGATAAAGGTAATGTAGTTATTCCATGTACTCAAGAGTTTTCTTCAGTTTTATAACAGTGTACAACTCTAGTTAATTTACTGTAGACAAGCATGTAGGGTTTTTAATTATTTGATGTTGTTATTTCACTTAAACATATACCCGTCTAGTAGAATACACCTTTCCTAAGCTTACAGTACTTACCGTTTATCTCATTCATTTCTTCCTTCTTTACCATCAAAATATTAAGCCTTTTTGTTCTTCCACACTCTCACTTTTTCTTCTACCTTTGACATAATAATTTTTCAGTTATTTTGCTCAAAAACTAAAAAAATACAGGTGTTTTTTTTACATATTAAAATCAAAATGTCACACAGTTAACTTGCCATATTTTACATTTTGTATTGCTAGTTCCAGTTTGGTGCGGAACTCAGCGTTTTTGTTTTGTTACGATATTGTGTTCATAAGAAATAATGCTATGGTCGTTAAGGTATTGGGGAAAAGCTTCTAGAATGACACGTTGGTGGTTGTTATGGACATATGGACTTGCTGAATAAACATTACTTTCACTCTACCTCTTGTTTTAGCAGGCTTTTACCATGAATTTGAAGACATAGCAATTTTTCTGCAGGAATTAAGACCAGCACATCAATTTAACATCTTTGGCAACTTCTTAAATAAATAATAATTAATAAATAAGCATTTTGTAGGTTATTTTACAAAATATTAGGCCGGTTATAAACTCTGTGTTCAAAACTGCGGCATTTTTGAAATTTTATTGATTTTTTTATTATTGTACTCATTGAATTTTTAACCCTGTTCCCTTTCACACTCAGATATGCATTTGTGTAATTATATTTCATATATTTCATGTTAGCCACCCGTCTTTTTTCTCCCCTCCCCAGAAAGTTTTCTCTTATAGCATACTCGGTGTAGTCTTTAGTCTAGAATGCCGTATTTGTATTGTTTGTGTGCGTGTTGTTTCGGTGTTGGGATCTTTACAGTTTTCATTGTTTTCACCAGTAGTTTAGTCGAATGATGTTGTTTTTGCCCATATTTAGTCAACTTAGTGTAAACGTACAATTTATAATCATTTGTGTTTTCCCTTTTAACTATATCTTGACCAATGCATGATGGGATTGTTAGTTTTTGTTGTCTCCTGCACTTTAGATAGGATGTTTTTACTGGTATAAGGAATATATATACTATAGGAAACACGGGGCTTCTCAGTACTAGTGTTGTTGTCGTGAGTAGTCAGCTGATGTTGTGAGTAGTAACCAGGTGATGGGAGTAGTTCTAAGACAGTGCAGGGATCTTGTGTAGTTCTTGTCATGTTCTTACTGTGATAATGTGACCAAACCACAACCTGGGTCACATACCTGGGCAACCTTTTCTGAACCTGCTTATGTTGCAGTAAAGACCATTTGATCAACCCTTACAGGAGAAATATGATTATCACCTTAAATACGTTAGACAAATCTCTGGTTGAGATGTAATTCTTGTAGTTCAACAGATCCAACTTTGGGCGGTTTTTGCATTAAATGCATGGACATATATTATAGAGCAACATTTAACATCTGGACGAGCAACCCACGTTGCCATACCTCCCATATTACATCTAATAGGTTGGGCCTGTCAAATTCAATCTTGGATTATAGTTTTGCCAGAGCTCTGTGTAGTGGTGTTCTTGGTAGTAAGTTTAGCATTGTTACTTTGTGTGGTGGTTTGAATCTTGAGAAAAAAGGGAAACTGACGTAATGTTTGTGACAACCGTTTTATCTTCTTAAGACAGCTGTAATAACCTGTTGACTTGTTAATCCAGCATATTTTTTGTTTTGAATGGTTTATAAACGTTTGTTTGGATACAGTATATATACACATTTGAATGAATGATTTCAATGTTTTTCATATCAACACTAATCCAAACCCCTGTGTTTGTGGGAAAAAGGCCAATTCCAAAACTTGTTAATAATCTTATGTCATCCAAAAAAGCCATTGCCGTTATAAATAAACTGTATACAACTATCAAATGTAGTCAACACTGTTTTTCTCTTTTTTAGTACAGCACTTGTAGTTTTGACCTTTTTTGGCATTTTAGTTACCATAGTTACTCTCTGTGCACATTTAAAACATTGTAGACTTACATGTATAGAATCACTCTGTATGAAAAAATTGTAAATGTCACAAGAGTTTTCAAACATGATATGAAAAGCGCCGTGTTAGTGTGCCACTTGATCAGAAACCGTGGTTACAGACAAGTCAAAACTCGTAGCAGTGTTACAAAAGAACAGTTTAAAGCTACATGTGAAGTTTCGCCACTTTTGTATTATACGTGTACGTTTTTATTAGTCAGTTGTTTTTTTCCACATACATGTAAATTTTTCATAAATGTTGTTATATGTTTTTAAATCTTCGAAAAACGTGGGATTGATTCCAATTTATATGCTTGGAAAATTGAGAATCTCATGATATTGTAGTTAATGTTTCCATTCTAGATGACATTTAGTTTGAACGGTTTAGACAAAAAGCAAATCAAATTCCAAAATTGTTCATATTTAGATCTTGGTAATTGGCAAAAAATTAATAATTGGCAAAGCTGTTAAAAAAACTTGTTTACCATATAATAACATAAAATCTGTACATATATAACAAAATGTAGTGAAAAAATATATACCTGCATGAACTTGGTTTCTGTATCGGGGAAAATACACAAAAATAAAACTAGTTGAAACTTTCAGCATAATGTTGGGGTAACAGCTCTCCGTGTGAGTGTTAAACAACTTTATATATTGATGTTTTTAAATAATATGAAATAAATAAAGATTTGATTAGTAACCTAAACCTTTTGTATCTTGCTTTTACTGTTCCCCCTTTCTGTGTGCCCATCTGAACGTATTTGTGAAATTGACCATATCCTAATGAACTTGAATCAGGGTTTTCCCTCTGCAAATAAC
>ENA-OREC01000346-OREC01000346.1-marine-metagenome-genome-assembly--contig:-NODE-346-length-16921-cov-12.837153_pt1 | contig 16921 bp, 9 predicted proteins | sample MGYA00248626_ERZ508543 | MGnify/ENA primary metagenome ERZ508543 (study PRJEB26211, sample SAMN05518279) | marine metagenome | isolation source: Puget Sound, Washington, USA | host: Bankia setacea...
GGATAAACAATAATGAAATCCATTGCCGAAATAACTTTCTTATTACGTAACGAGAACAGAAATCCAGCAATGTTTCAAAGGGGATTTGGTATAATAGTTTACCTGCTCTAACCTACCTGTTAGTGACTGTTTTATGGAGCAAGTAAATTGACTGACACGCTAGTAATTGAAGTTTAAAATCTGCCATGAATACTTAGGAAACAATGAATTCACAGGTGGCCTCGTGTTCTCAGACAAACATACAAAATACGAGTAGCAAAAAAATGTCGACAAGGTGGGAACTGAAAAAAATACAAAAGCGTGAAAAAGTAATGAACAACAATACAATCAGAAAGATTACCAAAAAAATGGTGATAATTTGAGATGATGAGATAATTGTTTTGTAAGAGAGAGAAATTTCATCAAATTAAAACGAAGTATTAGAACTCAACATGAAACGAGTATAAAAAAAGTTAACGACAAGGAAACAACAAATGCCGAGAAAATCAGAAAAGGTGAAAGAACATAATTGTTATGTTATTGGTTTTAACAGAAAGGCAGCAGACGTGTTCATGTGGCAACACAAGGGTTGTAACATGCTGATCTGTTTGGAAATGAGAGAATAGTTTGAAATTGAAGAATGTAAAACAATGGAGAAAAAAGCAAATGGTTCAAAAACGATAAATGCAACATGAATCAACGTAATTGTTCAGCACTCACTTTTTATAGACAGGTCATGCTAGCCCAGAACTCAGTTTGTACAGAAAGGTGATGAGTTGTAGAAGGGTAAAACTAACATGTGAATATATGAACCACAGGTAGGAGAGTAGGCGAGCATGTATGAGCGAGTAGTACGCTGAGTTTAAAGGCTTTGTAACGACACAAATAGGTCAAATAGCGCCACCTCGTGTGTAAACTCCCCTTTCATGACTCGGGTAGGTGTAATTAAAGAGCATTTAATTCATAGAGCAATTATGTAAGCGTGTGCTTCTTTGGTATGTTTCTATGTGACAAGGAAGTGCATGCCTACAAGTTTGTGTATGTACATTCCACTGCCCCAGATCTAACCCTGCCCGTTATAAACGACTTCTTCATACAAGTGTTCAGTCAGTTATACGGCTACATTGTCAGACGTTGGTTCCAGGTTTTTGGGATGTTTGTCAGTTACCGTAGTTAGTAGTTGTCTGATTATGCACGTCTTTAAAATTCCACTGATGTCATCACTTACCCACCCTCTCACATCTCCGCACCCCATCTCCTATACCCCATCTCTTGTGTCTCAGGGACGCACTGTAAATGTTGCAGTGTGGGGGATACCAACAACATGTCCATGCTAATTACGTCACTCGTCATTAACCAAAGCCACATTATACTGTTCAAGTGATTGCCAATTTTACTACTTGATATTCATAATAAGTTTTCACCAAAACAATCGAGAAGCCACAGCCTGGGCGCGTGCTATTCAAGTATTGTAAAAAACAAGAACATTAATCATCAAAATCGGAGAAGGGAATGCACTCAACATCGCCGTTGGTCATTTCTGCCAGACCAAAGAATCGCAAAAAGGTACTAACTTCCGGTACAATATAAATACCGGTGCCTCTGGCAAACCGGGTAGACAGTGACGTGTTATCAAAATTGTTTATTGCAACGTTTGGCAAACCTCTGCTGTTACCGTGCTGTGCAATTAACATCAGCTTTCCAAATTCTTATGCACTTGGAAATAAAAAGCCCATCCTTTATGCACACATTTATAAATATACTGATGCCGCTATTTGCTCGATATCGTGAAGACTGAATACATTGATGAAAACTCTGTATCGATGAAAAAGCTTGATGCTACTGGGAACCAGACTACAGGTAGACGCCATTATGGAATAAAATAGACAAAAATCAAACCCTTTATCATACATTGAATATCAAACACATTTCACCAGAATATGATCAAAACGTATAGTAAGAAAGCGGGTTTGTGAACATTAACATTGTCAGAAGATGATCAATCCGTGTATATGTGAGGTAAAGTATATAGCCATTAACTACCCATCAGAACAACATTACATGCGGTGGAGATTCATGAATGAATTGCCTCGAGTTAAAACATGTAAAAAATGCATTCACCAGTGCTCTAAACCCATTTCAAAACTTTGCCTGAAACTTAGGTGTAAACATCTTGAAATTCAAGTCAAAGAGAAAAAAAACAAGTAACTGATTGGATTCTTGTGCTGTGGAATTTGTTTGACATGATGAAAACTGCTCTAAGAATCGATGTCGAAATTGTGAAGTTGTGTTGAAAGAATTTTGAGCCAGGAGTATTGTAAGAGAGATCTAGTCTGCAGCACATACCCCTAGGTAACAGTAAGGTGTGTACAAAAAAACTGCAGTTTATACATTCGTTGCCATTGAAATGGAATGACCAATCTTACAATAGTACTTTTAGCATTTCAACGTTATTTTAAAACATATATGCTTAGAAAATAGTGTGCGGTTAACTCTAAACCAGTTCATTGCGGTAATTCACAAGCAATGGTCCATACGAACTCAATGTATTTGATACGAGTACATCACATACCTTGTTTAATATTACAGAACATAAAGGTTATAAACGTAGCGCAGAGAAGCAACACTAAGGGGTGAAATGAGTTTCTTATAAAGCTGAAAACAGATGTTAGTATTGAGGAGAAACGTGTGCATGATTAAATATGAAGAGTGTGGAAGAACGTGTTTCACTTCTATGACTTTAGTACGGAAAAGTGGTAACTTAATATTAATAAAGAATTTGCATAAGACAGTTAATATAAGGTATAAAGACAGATATAAATACTACACATTGCACAACGGATATAAGTTAGCCTTGTATGAGACATTAGATCAATCATAGTTGCATATGGCCGTCAATACAGTGCTTAAACTTGGAATGTCAGGATTGGTGTTTGTGTTTCATGGTACCGTGTTGTGAATAAACACAGAGAGATTATTAGGTTTAAATGCAATATTTTTGAGAGACAAATGAATACGCGAGGGTTGTTCAAGTCGGTACTCGAGTCTACCCCATACAATACAGCATTGTTCTTAAAGAGTTGTATGGTTTGTATACCCAGGCCCTTCAGCCATCTTCAGTAGCTAACGTTGTTTATGGCGTCTAATCAAACTGAGCGCTGCAGTTAGAACTGGAATAGCATGAGTTATAAAAATGATATAAACCGTCTGATGGGTGTGTTGTTGTTGTTGTTGGTAAGTTTAAGCACACAGTGAAAAATCCCTCTTGGTTTTTTCCCGCTGTTCGGCAGTGTTTGTTCTACAATTGTTTAAAAACAGGTGTGTCGACTGAGGGAGTAATCCTTTTTTCTCTTGAAAACTTGTCTTGAATTCGGGGCTGTTTAACATAAAAAAACTAACTGTTTTAATATGTACGTATTGTTAACATTTAAATATTATTCCTTTTACTACCCAAAGAATATCGGTAAACTAATAGCGTACTGTTTTACATTCATTTTTTTGTACATTTAAATGCTAGTTATTTTTTATCAGTAAATCATGTGTAGGTTTTGGTAATCCTGTTGTTTCTTGTTTTACTTAATACATCTTACTTGCAAAGATCGTTTCCTTAACAGCAAATCAAATTAAAGAACAGATAATGTTGCTACAAAGTTACCTGTCCTTGAATTAACAATATAGTTTTTCAGTGCCTGTCAAACACTGCCAACAGACTGGGTAGTACATAAAAGGCGATATCTGTGACAAGGTTATTTATGTGTATAACGTTACAAAGCGAGCTCTAACAATATCAGGATGAATAAAAGACATACCACAACACAACTAACCATCTAAACTAATAGATTTTTAATGAGTTTCAAATTAAGCAAGGTGCTTTGTGAAATATGACAGGGGCAAATTAGAGAATCGTGGGTTATTGGGGAGGGTTTCTTTATCAGTTAGAGTTGTACATCTTGTTTTAACGAAGCGATCCATTCATAAGATAGACGTCTGACTTGTGTACAAATTGCCATTTTAATGACTTATGTCTGTGACGGAATAACAGCTTAATCATTGTATACAGCATTGTAAAGGTTTGAAGAGATAGTGTGTAGTTTATACAGTTCATAGATGGAAATCAAGGTACCCTGGTATTGTCTGGTATGGTTTAGTGCCATGTTTTGTACGCGCAGGTGTCCTATTACAATAGAAAATTTGTCAACGTTTCAGTATACCCTTGATATTGCCAAAACGATTGATATGTAGATTTATGTAGCCTTATTTCGTACATTTGGTCAACGTTATGACTATTTAGCGCTGAGAATAGGTCGTCATACTATATACTGAACAATGCAAACGGGAGCTAGAGCTTTATAAAGTCATATCCACATAGGTTAGTGTTGCAGGGTATTCTAGATTTGAAATTGAAGCCAGATTGTGCTAATGTATCCTTGGAATGCAAGATTATGTAGATAGATAAATACAATTAAATATAGGAATGAACGAATTTCACATGTTCCTCTTCTTTATAAATATTTAAAAAATGTGATAGAACTTTTGTCAAATCACGATAAGCTTAACACTTCTGATGTTACTTTTAAATCAAGACACATTTTCGGATTTTATATTTTAAAACCTCAATAATTCGGATTGATAAATCTTTATGAATGAAATGTGACAACCGATCACAACTCAACAATACGTAGTATCCCTGGCATGTTTAGACGACCAGACAAGTCCAACGGTTCATTTACAGGTTGTTATGGTGACATGTTGAAGGAAAATATGTGTCCCAATATTCGCCATCTGTGTTGTCATCGTGAGTAAGAAATTATAAAAGTTTAGTATCACAAATTGTGTTAGTAATTTAAAAATGAATAATAAGGCACCATTGAGTTTCCATGACAATATATTATAATACAGAATAGAAAGGAGAGTTACACATCTACGTGGGCTCACACAAGTGTTAATTGTGTTAATCAAGAAGACTATCATAACTGGGACTTAACGTGGGGACAAATAGTGTGCGTTACGTTCGGCTCATTTTAACTACTATACGCCACACTGATAACTTGAAAACTATGACAAACGCAACCAAGAGTTGACAAACAAATCATATAGTAGTATAAAAGTGTGTCTTCCTACTTAAATGTGTAAAAAGTTTACGGGTGTCTTATGTTTAATATTGAACTCAGCTCACATGTGTTTACCTAGGTGATGATTATCTCTTACAAGTCAACTCTAACCGTGACGATGTGAACTTTTTAATGTGTAAAACTATGTATCGTGTTAATGGTGAAGTATTTAATGTTTAAGAGTTTGTAACCGGTTAATCCTTAACCAAGGAAAGCGTGTATTGGTGACAAAAAAACATAAATATGAAAACATCTTCCTTAAAATAGAGAGGGAGGGGTGAATATTTATGTTTACTGATAAATTGCATTGTTTTATTTTTTATAAATATAATGATTATTGGTGACGAAATATGAATACAAAACGAGTTTATATTTTGAAAGTAGCAAATAAATATAAATATAAAGTGAATATTTGATCAAGGTTACTACATATCCATTAACTAAAACAGTCTGTACGGTAATAGGGTTACGTTCTATCACTCGTTTGTGAAGCTTTTTAAAACAAAACAGCATTGTGGAACAAATGACACAATATATATGGCTTTGCCTTTTGGGCATAGCTTTAGCAAATATGTTAAACAATGAAAGTATTTAACTTACGTATTTGCAATACTGGACCAAATACGGAGTTATCTCCCTGTATTGTTGAGCAGTTCCATCTCCGGAACCGGAACTGATACTGGCACTCCCTAATCCCCATCTGGGCCCCCGTACCTATACTGGGCATGTGGTCATAGTGCATGTTACACAGTTTTTGTTGGCCCAGTGAAAGTCCCCTGAGTTGGGCACACATTGTCTGAGTACCTACTATATACACATTAGGATTCTGTAATACATCAAAACCGGCCCCTGATACTCCAAGATTCCTGCAAACAGAGAGAAATAAATACTAACAACCGTGTCATAATATATATACACGTGTAATATTAAATCGAAACATACGTGAACTTTATAGGTAGACATGCAGGTGAAATATGAACTAGACATTCACGTGGAATTTAATATTAAAATACACATGACATATAAGTGATATATACATGAAATATTAAACTAGAGACACACGTGACGTTTTTCGTAGACATACACGCGAAATATAAGAGCTGTACATGGATTATGGAGAAACAAACTCATTATAAGAAGTGAATGACTCTACTAAGGTCAGTCCTTGTCTTCACAATACAACATATCAGGGTTTATTCATTTTCATTTTCAATCACAGCAGGTATTTATCAAGTATGAGACTAATTTCTTGAATGAGGCACTGCCAAGACGATAAAATTTAGTGAAGTATACATAACAAAACCAAGGTACAAGATAAATCCCGGAATTGTCTGAGATTATTATACCCCGATACCGGCTTTTAGTAGACATTTAATACATGCCAATACAAGTATTATGATGTTTAAAGTACATAATCAGAATTCGAGGAAATAAATCGTGCTATAAGAAAACTGACGTTTTACTACATGGTGATATAAGGGTTAGAGTCTGAGAATTTGGCATTAATGGCCGTTTTGTTACACTCAACCAATCTTCATAGCTTGGAAGGGCTATGAAAGCGTCATTTTTAAATAAAGAAGAGCAAATCAACACTTAGAATCTAATTTATGATACAATACAGGCAAATTTGCAAGATGGTAGTCAGTGAAAACAAGAGCAAGGAAGAAAACAGGTTAGTTAGAGGATCCGAGAAAAAGTTGAGGGATTTTGAAAGGTTTATTTTTGGATGATGATCTCAATGTGTTTACTTAGAGCAAAATGTCAAAGAAACGTCTCAATGTTTTATCAACGTTTGAGTATTTTTGCAACTTTAAACTCAAGTTGGAAGTTTTTATGGCCGTAAGGTCTAAGTTTTATTTTTTAACATTTCCATCCGTGTTGTTTGAGATGTAGCAGGTATAATAGAGACTGGGGTCGGGGTGAATAGTTTTGAGTGGTTCCTAACAAAGCAGGGGTTAATTTCGCTCTGTATGAGATGTCATTGGAACAGTGGGTTTTCACTTAAGTACTGAGGTGAGTAGAAATATTCACCGTGGCGCGTGATAACAACCCAGTAGAGGCCAGAACTGAATACTAGAACCGGGAAATGTCAGTAGAGCCTATGAGACAGACTGTCAAAGAAAGAAACAATTCTAGAAATACTGGCTTCTCCTACAGCTCACATATCGTATATATTTGTGTGGTTCAAAAAATCGATAAAAATGTTAAAGTACGCTGAAGGTCTTACATAATAAGTTGAAATGTTTGCTCTCATAAAAGCTGCGGAATTTTAAGAGCAAAAAGAGGAGTTCGTCCAACGGTAAATCTTCAATAAAAATGTCATCGGAATTGATTTGTTTTGTAATATGATAACGTGAGCATGGTGTGAATATAAAGCACTGTTTTAACTCACGCGATAAAGATGTACGTAGTTTTTGTCATTACTTAAATCGAGTCAAAGTACAGTCAGCAATTAAACGTGGCGGTTTACAGATTTGTACCCACAGATTTACCGAAACATTCCGCGACCAAGGTTCCTGCAAGTACCTAATCAACCGAACTCTCCAGGAATTAGCAGCACTGCACAGAGACCATCTGCCCTATTGACAGTTATATTTTGGCAGAAACAAATTCCTTTTAAACATCCAGCAATCTGGTCTAGAACTATGTAAGTAAAAAGGGAATGGAACGATGAAGTAACGTTAACAAGTTCCGATTTCTGAAAAGTTTCAAAACATTGCAAATGTAAACATTCGCTTACAGTGTTTCGGTGTTTGTTTAAAACCTGGCAAAGCTATACTTGTCTATTTAATTTTGTCTGTCTAACCCACAGCATAATGTCTTAATCTCACAAAGCCGGGGATTTTCACTGTTGATATTTGCTACACGCAGTGTTTGAGTGATTATAGCCATATTGTCAAACGAAATTCTTTTTTCAATAATAGTTATGACATATTTCTATCAGAGAGGCACCTTATACGTATAACCTCTGCCATTTCTGGTGGAATTTATTTACATAGAATTGTTTTATTCCAGACAAAACACCAGAGCGGTAAACTTAAGTTTTATATAATATCTTTACTATAGGGCACGTGTTTCGTTCAAGTGTTACGTGGAGGCTTTATTTACTCTGACACAAGCGTCTGTCTGAGCTGGAGTTGTGTTGTTGTTGGATTTGATGGTCCTGGTTAACAACTTCACACAGCAAAGCTTTCCCGCCACTCCAGCCTGTCCACACTCAGGATAACACGTAACAGACACTGACACGTGATCTCTAGCAACTAACACTAACAAGTAGCTCGAGTCATAGTTCATACGTTTAATGGTAAGCAGGTCAGAGGTCACGCTGTCTTCACGGGTTTCTCTTTTTACTTACTGTGATTATGTTTCTTTAACTTTGTCTGATTAAATTGAACATATAAAAAAGAGTTGTCTGAAAGTTTGTAGACATTTAAAAAACATTTCGATGGAAAAAGTTCAAAATATACATTCAAGCAACATTGTGAGTTAGAACCACTAAATTAGTATCTCTGATTTGTCTAAATACCAATATATAGTGGACAACAAAGTATACCAGTGTATGACATTTAAAACGCTTTTTAGATTAGACCAGAAAGTGTCCTAACTAACCTTCTAGGCACACATAAAGTGTTTTTTTGTGTATGTTGTCTAATACTTTATCTTATTGCGACATATCTGTGCAATAGGTTACATATTTACAAGTGGTAATCGTTTGAGATCCAGTATTCCAACTGGATGTATTTGTTTCGCGTGTACCCCAGACCATGTGAAACAAATGCTTGATCAACCTGCATACCTATATGGTAGAACTTCATCTTTCTATTATACAAGTCATTAAGCAAATACCATTGCCAAATGTTGTAGTAAAAGTTAATGTTTGTAGATTATGGATTTTGAAAGCTGGTTTAAACAATTTGATGATTAAGGCATTAGAACAAATGTCTGTTAGCAAGTGTTATAGTGCAACGTTGATAGTTTTATTGCTCAATCGAGTGTAGCGGATTTTTGTAGGGTTTAATTGCATTAAAATATTCAAACCCTACACACTTTTTAATACATAAAACACACTTTTAGTCGTGATAGCATATTTTATTGACGAATTTAAATTTTAAGTTGTTTATTATGCCAGCTTTTGCTGATGTATTCAATTTAAAGGGTTGTTATATCTTTCTCATCCGCGTATCTCACGTCAGAGCAGTTGTAACTGTACAGTACTGCACCAACTTCACTTGTACGCCCTTAATTTAAACACATGTTCTCAATTTTAATTAGATGAATTTTAAATGTTGAACTTTTCACGATAACCCGGTCTGCGGTCGGTCTGTCAGTGTGCCTGTCTGGTTGTTTGTTGGAGGATTTCTGTAGTGTAAGTGAAGACTGTAATAGCTGAATCACAAACGTTTGTGTCCTGACTTTTGTAAATATGACAGCAAGCACTAACCCCCTCAACAGGTGTTTTACGACATATAGTTATCTTATATATATAGGGTTTACAGTTTATATCTAGTACATAATTAGTAATATCTACCTGACTATTAGGTAAAGTATTTATTCAACAACCGTAACAAATTGTGTCAGATGATTTGAAAAGGAAATGGTAACGGAACTATTACGTTAGCAAAGAAATGAATGGCTTATATCATAGTACAATGTATTCATAATTTACAGTGTTTTGAATATATACATTTATGATAAGTTAACCGTTTGGAATGTAAATAATCACAACCACCGAAAAAATTTAATCACGTTGGTAAGGTGTTTACCGGTATATGTATTCGTGTGTACATAATCGGAGGCAAATATCAGGCCAAGAATCGCACATAGTTTGAAACTAGGCTCACAAAAAACTAACTTAGTGAAGATATGTAAATTACAGATTCATGCCATATTATCCCGATCTGATATAAATGTCGATTTTGTAACATATACATCATTTAAATATTCAAAACACTCAAACTATTAAACACTTCAAGCTATTAAAATGTTTCTTAAGATATGCGAAATCTTCATTGAAGAAAAATCACTGTAACATTTTGAGGTGAAAATAGCTTTCCACATAACTGACATTTATTGACTTTAGTAAAAACGCGTGTGTTTAAATATTGATATACAGGAAAAGAAGTGTGAATATCATTACAACCTAACTGATGATCAACAATAGAGCGTCGTGTCGATACTGACTTTATTAATAATATAGAAATACCTGTCTCAAGAGCGTGAACACATACGCACACATCATTTACCAGCTAATGCAATGTTGATCAGTGTTTGGTCAATGTCAAGCTTCGAGTCCTTCTTCAGTTAAATTGATTTCTGATAAAACTATTTATTTCAAAGTCTTTAAGAAAAATGAAGAAACCCGCGTGTAGAGAATTAGTTCTGTTTGACCTGCTCTGACATTCTGAATTTGAATGTTCTATGATTAAGTACACAATGCCTGGTTGAGATCAGAGAAGTTGAAAGGAAGGATATGAAAGTCGCCCATGAGCAACCCTTTATAGGGCGCCCTGACACCGGGACACAATACCGACCTACGTTAACACCCCGGTGCCGAGATTTTGTATTACCCTTCCAAGATAATATTTTCGTCCCAGCTCAAGAGGGTATTGAGAAAAAACTACCCGTAAATCCACTTGAGATTATTCTGATTCGATGTTGACGTCTTAAAGTCAGATTTTAAATTACACTGAAGGAATATCAATATTTGTAGAATGCAACTTGATTGAAATAATAGAATTAAATCGATTAGACGGGCGTATTTGATCAGAAAATATGCGCCCAGGAGTGATCTGTGATTCGTAATTAAATTTTTCATCAGATTTTACCATTGTCCTGTTCTCGTACCAAGTCATTATTTCAACCCATGAGGTTTAACCAGAGTGACAAAATCTTATTATCGTGTACCGCAAGTTGTTGGTACGTTTAAAAGCTTTAAAACAAATTAGCTTTTGGATTGTGATAACTGATTAGCGCCAATGTGACACTTTAGACACTTGGGAAGAAGTCAAACCTTTCAGTCCTCTAACCGAATATAAGACCCTCTCCAAGTTTAAACCTTTGCTAAATAGATGTATACCCAGATATGGAGACGAGGACGTTGGATTGATTTATGAACAGGCGGTATTGAAATCCATCAGACGAGATGTCCTCGAACCATGGACACCTAGCCCTGTACTGACGGCGCACCACCCACATTAACGGCCGGGTAGGGAGTAGGGAACGACATGAAGTGTACAGTTGAAGCATTGACAGTTTGATATTAATGTGTCTAAACTTGTTACGAATACATGCTTTTGTGGTGGTTCTCATTTAATGAAGTTGACATAAAGGCATATATGTCTCCAGAATGTTCTTGGGTGAGTTAAAGTTGGACACAAGCCCCGGTCGTTCAGATCACAACACGTGACGACTGCCAATTATCGTTCAATTATCGGTGGGTAAAGTGAACATCTCCCGACCCGCGGGCACTTCACACAATGATTTATTACACATTAGTTCTATCACTGTCGTCGCCGTAAGAATCAATGAATTTATCAAAATCAAAAATACAAATGTTGTGGCCGCAAGTCACCTTTGTAAGCAAACATAGCTCTTAACTTTCGTACACTGGTTGATGATTCCTTGGTTGTGTAGACACTCAAATCCATTGAAAAACTAGAGCATCTTAAATGTTTCGCTCCTATCTTCGTTATGCCGGTAAGCTATTAGCCAAGAACAGTTTTTGTTCCTCTTGCAAATGCAATGTTGACATAAAAACAGGACGTTAATATAAGCATTAAGTGAACGGGTTAAAAGTGCGAAAATCTGCAAATAAACCTTGCTGAGATATCAAGTATGATAAGGCGTCGTGCTGAGGAGGGGCGTGAGTAATACAATGGGTATGAAACACATTGAGTACGAAACACTGTCTGAGGACGAAGCGATGGAGAGAAAAAGACAAGCGTTTGATGGATGCTGATTACGCGGTGGTTGGGCAGGGAGGACTATAAACAAGCCCCTGGCCGGGACAGATTACCAATAGCAGACCATGACCCCGACAAATGAGATCATCCTGTAGGCAAGTCATGCGGGAAACAAATCAACCAGGCCTGGGCTACACTCTGGTATGGGAGAGAGATCGGTTATTAAAGAATGATGGACTGCTGTAGACATAGAGTCAAACTACACTACATAGAGACGTTGTATCAATAGTTAAACATTAGGCAGCAAAAGATGAAAGACATGTGCGTTATTACGACAAAAGACACACACACAGTGGAAACAAATGATATTAGGTTGTAGTGACGGAGGACGGTAAAAGAAAAGATGCTGTTTTGAGACGACCATTCATATAGATGAAGAGGCATAACAAAAAAGTGTATGTGTTGGCAGGTTACACGGTGGAGGCATGAACCGCACAATTCAAACAACGCGTAATATAAATTCATGTCAGAAAGTACGCATGAAATGAATGCATTTAAGATTTTTTTGTTGAAGATTAAAACTGACATCTTGGCAAAGGCAGCTTAACTTGTAATTACGTTGCTCTCACAATTATCTCCGGCCTGAATGTTACTGTACAATCTCAGTGTGCAGTCTTACATCTATAGGTACACAGACGACATGTACTGTACACGTGGAGTGATGACAAAACTAACGTAAATACAACAATCTTTATAGCCGCGTACAGTAGTTTGGCTTTAATTCCCCTACATGCACTTAATTGATGTACTTCTATTAATCAGATTGTTGGAGCTGTGAATATTTGGGAACACTTCAGAATGCACAACAATCAGCGTTATAATCCCATTCTACGACTCTGTCTATGCCAGCAGGAGGGAGAGCATGGCAAATGTTTGAGTACGGGCGTCCAAAAGTAGGCAACACAGTTTATATACGTACCTCTGTACTAGTATAAGTGTAGTAACATTTCAATGAGTCCAAATCTGTGGCAAGGATGTCTCCATGTCAAAATGGTCAAACTATTGAACTTGAATGGAGGAAACCGGTAGCAGAAACTAAACTCATTAAGAAAACTAGTGCTGATAAAAGTGACATGGTTACCTGTATAATGTGTGCCAAATGATACGGATATATAAACTAGTTCCGTGCTATCAACGTTTAACGTTCGATGCCACATATTTTCATATTGTTCAAGGTCGTAAGATTTTAACTAACAGCTAGCACAATTTTCAAGGCAACCTCATTTTATGACTGTTAGTAACATATGGAACATCTTCAACAAACATAATGTCTATACTCGTCTTTAAATTTCAGACTTTTTTCATCCTATGGTAAACCGTTTTACAATCCACGGCTCAACAATGTAGAGTGATGAAAGCTCAGAAATGTTCAGTGCAGCCCTGTTTTTGTACGTTGAACTTGGTTGAATGCAACTCGGATATGTTTCACATTTTTCAACCTGTCGTGCTGCAGAATGGTGCATTCTTATGCAGGTCTAGTTCCCCCATTTATAATTCATCACGGTAATTAATAATGTTTATCTGTAATTACACTGTAAACACACGTGTCACGGAAAGCATGCGCGGCACGTGGAAATAAGCTCATGAATCGTGACGTCACTTCCGCTTTGAACTAAAATTATCTCGGAAAAGGTACTTTAGAGTTAATTAGGAGAAACTATAAAAGAGTGATTATTAGCTGGTTGGATTGCTTGTTGATAGAGATATGGCGAAAGTGCAGACTGTTGAAATTTAAAATTGGATACATTAAGAATGGGAAATTGATTTTGGGAAACTTGATAAACAAAAGCTTGCTACTGTCAACAAAATTGAGCTATAAAAGCGAAGTATCATTCAACTATGTAATTTGAGTACATTTTACTTTCATGAATAGAACATATGTCTAGGTGGGTCTGATTTCTTCAGAGATTGATTTATAACAAATAATCTGGTCTAGATAATGTTTAGTTCATTGTTTAATACAGTGTGTATCCTTTATAGTCCACTCACATATAAGGTCTTCACTATACTCTCATTTACAGTAACGTCTAAATGTTTACAACCACCTTCAGCGTGTACACCAAATCACTTGGTACTATAGTTTGTCAAAGATTACACGGGTGTAAACATATCAAATATAAAATATCACCCTTATCTATAAAAATAAAAAGGCATCACCTCTTACCCGGATTATCTAAAGATGTGTTTATTATGATATATGTTACATGACTATAAAGGTCAAGCCGAAGTAGGTATCGTTGTTTAGTTGAATGAGATGAAATATATCGAACATTCCAGAGTCAAACGAAAGCAAACCACGTATTTAAGCTGCTGAGGAGTGTTACGTGGATAAGTTGGAGTGAAAAGTGTCAGTGTTGCCGTATGAAAAATAATACGTTTAATTGTATAAAAGCGTCCAAGATAACAGGTTGTCAACGATACTCCAATGGCACATTATTGCAGTCAATTCAGAGATCTCTATTTACATTCTGTAATGGATTTACCAGGTGTGTCCACTTTCTGACTTGCCCTTTTTTCTATCGCAGCAAGATGGTATTCGTGACCTAAGGATTAGTGATCAAGGGCATGGTTTCGTTGGGCACTGCACATATTGAAAAGCCCAATTTCCGAGGGGTTATAAATATAAGGGCAAAGCACAAGGACATCAATCGAGTTAAGTTAAGACCCGGATTAACTAGTGAACAATCAAGTGTCCATTGTGAGGTATAAATAACCACGCCGAATATTCAAAATGCCTTTGGTAATCTAGATAATATATTTGTCAACACACCAATTGTTCATTTTAAGCTTAGATATGCTATCAGATCAAACATGCTCTGAATTGCACACACAATTATTATTTACAACTGGACTTGTTTTACAGGAAAATGTTTGAGAAATGGTAAACACATGTGTTTCTTTACGAAGTCAACGTTAACATTGCGTTCATTGATATTGTATTGTTTAGATGGCAACAATGGCGACCTCAGCCCTCCATGTTCTCCAAAGATAATCAACTCGTTACAGACTTGAACAGTTGTTTACGTTATGTTAGTCAAGGTAGCATTTATGAAACCCAATCCAGCGTGCGTAATGTTGTTATTTCTGTCCACTGACTGCGGTGATGAGTGTCGCTCAGCTGATTATCTCTGTATAAAAGATTTAGGGCTGAACTTCCAATTCAGAAAAAGCTTCGTTAATTGAATATCAATTACATGTATTTACACAATTTCATTCATGACTGACCATGTATAGCCATGGATTTCTATGAGTTGTCATTCTATAAGGTTACACGTAGATGGATGCAGACAACAATCAAGTATTTGTGATATATATATAGAAGGAGTTACACCAGTTTTGGTTCGAGTATATGTATGTTTCTGCGCACTTTAACTGTGAGTCGTATTGACAGGGTGAATGAAGTCCTACAGATCGATATCTCCAATTGATTCTGGTTCGAAAGCATTTATGACCCAGTAGAACATTAATAAAAGAAGCTTCTCTTAAAAAGACGTTTAATTATCGATGTATATCTGGATCGAATCTTTCTTCTCGATCTTCCACGCGCTATTGTTTCCACGTTTCTACAGCATGCCATGTTGGAGCTTTCTACAAGCCGGTAAATAATGTTTCAAACTCTTTAACACATATCAACAGCGAAACTTTTCACGCTTTCACTGGCTTCTCGTGAAAGATTTCTGGCAATATCCCCTTACAAAAATACAGATCCCATTTGTTAAAACCCGTAAAATCTTGGATAACACAATGTCTATGAAAACTCAATGGAAGTTTCATTGAGAGCGATAATGCTGGCTGCAAATGGTGCAATATTCTGCTAGCATCCTGCAATAGCATTTTGAGACTTAGAAACGGTAGAGCAAAAAACAGCACATTTTCTAAAACGACAAAAACGTAAAACGATCTCAAGTGCTGCTTATGTATTTGCAACATCAAAATCTTCTAAAAGTGAAAAGCTTGAAGTCTGTATCTATCTCTAGAAAATCAACCCTACTCGATAAATCAGCTCGTAGAAAATGTACATCATAGATTCTCAGCGTTCGAAGAGGACAAGACATATCTACCTGGCCTACCTGGTTACTGTGCCCCACCTTACACGTGTGTCGTTGTACGTATAACATTAGTAAGTAATAAATATAAATAATGGTATGGACTAGATTAAATACCAGACAATTCGATGATAATTAGCAGTGTATAACATCAACCGTTCATTATATGACAGGAATGCAGTCAGACATAGCATGCAGCAACAAAAATATCACCAAGGAGAGCAGAGCAAGGGTTTTGTACATTTATAAATTGTACACACCTGTGACAATGGTACGTGATGTGTATACCTTTACCTTTTTTACAATTATCAATGCATCAAAGCAAACATAAACTATCTTATCATCCATGTAACAGTACTTACAACATTCAAGGTCTTGGTTTCTGAATTGTTCAAATTGTCATGCTCCGCGCGCACTTTGATTGCAATTGACAAGAGATTTTGGATAGTTGTCAAAAAAACTAAATTTCAAATTGGAACGGTAACATGAAAAAGAAATAGTTATACATTTATAGGTCTTTGAATTGGTTTAGATTTAGTAAAAAAACTCGCTCATTATATGTACATGTGCATCTAGGGCGTGTATCTTTGTTAAAGTAAAACCTAACAGGTGCCCTATTAATTTGAAATATTGGATACAATCTGTAAACAAGTTTATAACTGACTTCATATTAAGATGAATGTGTAAATTCTTTAAAATGACGTGTTTTGAAACAAACATATACACAATTTACATCGAAATGCATGTATCAACATTCAAGTTCAAATTCAAGGACACACAACATGGCATAATTACATTGTGGTCATGTTACCGCTTTAAATCA
>ENA-OREC01000347-OREC01000347.1-marine-metagenome-genome-assembly--contig:-NODE-347-length-16903-cov-12.966362_pt1 | contig 16903 bp, 7 predicted proteins | sample MGYA00248626_ERZ508543 | MGnify/ENA primary metagenome ERZ508543 (study PRJEB26211, sample SAMN05518279) | marine metagenome | isolation source: Puget Sound, Washington, USA | host: Bankia setacea...
ACATGAACAGAGTTACAAGACTTTGTACATGAACAGAGTTACAAGACTTTGTACATGAACAGAGTTACAAGACTTTGTAAGTGGATAATCTACACTTTTTCATACAATAAAACCTGATTTCCATGACAGCAAAAAAATAACTGGCCATACTGTTCATCTGTTAAGGACTTGTGTATTACCATGCATGCTGACTTACTTGTGGTGTTCAGAGCATTAATTGTCCTCTGGATAAAGTGGAATCACAGCAGCACTAGGGAATTAGAGGCAGCCAATTATTTATGTATGGGGACATTGTGTTGTGGAAATGAGTAAGTTACATCTTCACTTCTACTATACAGTGTGCCAGTACAACAAGTAACCACTGATTGTTTAAATAATGAATCATATAAAGTGTTGTGTGAATAACAAGAAATGCCTTTATGTACACTTATAAGTATATCAGGTCTCAAAAAGAAGACTAGTTTTCAGATTGGGCAGTGCTTCTTCCTTTGCTTGTTTTTTTTCTTCAAGTAAAAGTTAACTATGTAACGTCATAGAATACAATGATGTTAGAATTGAGTTCTGCGCTGCTTTTACTTGATGTAAGAGGCACAGTGACCTCACTAAGAGAAAACATGTTTTTGAGCTTGTTAATGTCCTTTAAAGTCTGATGTTTACTGTTTGTAATTATGGTGCTTATGGAATTATTGATGAATAAAATAACTGTCTTGTATTATGTTGTATTTGTTTTTAAATGTGATTGTGACCGACCGACATATAAATCTGAGTGTCTGTAAAAAACAATTTCAGGAATTTGTCAAAGAAGCAGTGTGATTGTAATACATGTACTACTAAAAAGAGATGAGAATGCTTCTGTGAGCTTTTCATTGTTGTTGTTTTTTGTTCATGTAATGGTGATCATAAATCTATCTCATAGGGAACAACAAATGACCAAATTATTCTTTTTGGCATTTATGGTAGAGGAAAACACTCCCAGTTGTGGATAAGGCGGTTAATTTATACTAATTTATTTTATTTTGATTGTGAAACAAGCGAATTTTGCATATGTAAATCACGCCCGAATCTGTTCCTGGAACCAACCAGTTCTAAGCAATGAGGGTTAAGTTTCTTGCTCAGCGTAAGCCTTTAATGGGGCTTGAACTCAGGACTGACAGGCATCCACTGATTAAGAGTTCCTACTGTGCCACGCCATGCCATGTTCTACAATAAATTGGTGAAACACCATATCACAGCTCCTGTCCTTACAAAGACTGGAAATGTTCTGCCTCAACAATAGTAAAATCACAAGAAACATCCTCCAACTGGTTTGACAAGGTTTCAGTGGTCATTGAAGTATGAGATCATGTTCAAACTCTTGGCGTTCTTCCACTTGGGCAAAATGAGAGAATGAATCACGAAATCAGCACTGTCAGTGATCTAGCGGGCTATCCTGAATGACATCAGGTCCATGGATCTATGCTTCTATATAACCATTCAAAATAATCATTTGAACCCAGGATGGTTATGGATAGAAGTTAAAAAGGTAGTAGGTAGGAGACTTGTGTTTTAGTTGTTTTCAAACCTCTAGATATTAGTTCTGAACAAGGCTCATATTGTTAGTGGATTTTTTTATTTAAAGTTTTATTTCATTCATTTTTTTCAGGAATCATGTATTTAAAAGCATGGCATATTAATCAGGACCTCTACAAGTTTACGGACATATGTACATGCCTCCAAGTTTTTACTCTGTATGTTTATGTTCATTTACCACATCTGCTGAGTAAATCATGTGTACAAATTAGAACAATTTAATAAGTGATTCGAAAGAGAAATAACATTAAATTAAGAGATTATAGTGGATCACTTTTTAAATGGAAACAATAGCTATATATTGAATATCATCAAACTAACATTAAGCAGCATTCACATGTACATGTAATTTTTGTTTATATCTGGTTCAAGAGTCAAATGGAGGCCGCAGGTAGGTCCACAGGTCGCTGCAGTTTAAACATGGCCTTGCGTTACCCGTATAATACACACCGGATGTTGATCGGCAGGTGCGCGTTTTGTGTCGTCAAGAACAACAGCTTGTAAAGCCAAGAGAAATAGAGCAAATACAAATAAATACAAAGGTTTAAACGTCTTTTAAACGACAAGTAAGTATGAGTGTTTTCAAGTATCAAAGTATGTTATTTGTGTTACGCATTATGCCTTTACACACTCCTTTTGTGTTGTGTAGTATTTTGCGCTTGAGTTTTCCAGTTCGTACACACACTTGTTCGCGTCTTCGATTTCCTTTCTATCTATCTTACAATAATGTTAAACCCATACTGGGGACCTAGACATACAATGAGAAGATCTGACAAAGTGATCAAAGTCTGACAAAGAGAATAACAGTCACTTACCGATGTTTTCATTTTACCTGACAGTGACATATTTACAAACAAAAGTTTTTCTGTTGGATTTTAATAATTTACTAAACTCCCAAACAATATATGCAATTAAGATCATTTATGAATATGACAATAAGGACGCAGAAAATGACAAGACACTGTCACTTGAGTCTTTGAAACAAAACACACTCAAGGAAAGTCAACAACACTTATTTACACACTTTTCTCTGAATCTGAAGGTATACACTGCAGGACCTTCGGTATATGTGCAGTGGGAGAGAGATGGGTGGAAGTTAGTCCCAGATTTCTCAGACTTCCTCTTTCTCTTGTAATAGAATGTGCTGTAGTAAATGAAGAAAGAAGAACACGTCTAGTATATGATCCAACTGACAAGTTTGACAGGAACTCCTTTCTCAATTTCAATATTATTTTACTTTAAGTATCATGTCAATAAATTCCATATTTTTTGCAGAATGCCAGGTAATCCAGATGAGCCTTTCTACTGCTCTCAGCAGATCAACATTCCACCAGCATTACCAGATATCCTCAAACAGTTTACAAAAGCTGCCATCCGAACACAGCCCACTGATGTCCTCTCTTGGTCTGCGGCGTAAGTAACTGTATTAAAGTAGTTAAGTTTGTCTTGGGTCACGTGTTCATAACCTTTCTAGTGCATTAAAGATGTGCTGGTTATATAACGGCACATGAAAACCATTTGTTCTGATTAAGGACAGGGCTGCATGAACAGTGTGTATTTACTATTGTTAACACATTCCAGGTACTTCAAGTCTATGTCTAAAGGTGAAACCCCTCCAGTAAAAGACAGACTTGAGATGCCAGTAGCCACACAGAAAACAGACACTGGACTTACGCCTGGGTTACTGAGGGTTCTTAACAAACAGGTAACATGCTCGACACTTTACCTTTCAGACCACTGTAAGAAACCATTTCATCATCTTAAATAATGTACTGTAAGCCAAATGCATCAATCGTTCACATGTAAACAAACCAAACCTGCTCTATAAGGCAAAAGGCAAAAAATTAATGATGGGGTTTCTAAAAGTGCTCTTATTTTGGTAAATTGACTGTAGTGTACACATAAATTACCATACATAGTATACACTTGTAATTTATTTAATAGCTGTCCCATATTTTCTGTTTATGAGGCACACAATTATGTATTTCTTTTAATTACAGCTTGGACCAAAGAAGACAGTGCCTCTTAGCTTGATAGAGGAGAAATGGGCGGACCTGGCTTTACCTAAAGAACAGTTTGATGATTTGGTTAGAATAGGAAGTTTTGGAGGAGATATCGAGTTCAACAAGTTTTTTGCCTTGGCTTGTTCAGCAGTTGCAGAGGTGAGCCTGAGATCTTTATTTGTAATACCAATAAAACATATGTATTTTTAATAAAGTAGAAAAGTATATTAATTTCGGACACAGCTCAAGCAATGATGTTTTAGCATAACCAGAATGCTGTTTTGTTTAAGTGTCTTAGTACACCTTAGTTTGATTAAATGACCAGTGGTAGAACAGGTGCTGTACTTAAGAAATAAAGGATTATTGATAAACTGGTTCCTGGATCTGTTACAGTTTTGTCTTTGTTCTTTTGAGACTTAAATATTGCTTATTTTCATACATTTCTAATTAACACATACTTTCACATACAAAATGGAATTGGACTAACAAGACAAAAATATAATTCGACTTTTGGTTTGTTTTTGCAGAGTATTACCCAAGCAATGAAGACTGTGTGCGAGATTCTGACAGCAGACCCAGAGGGCGGTGCAGCTAGGATACCATTCCCGTTATTTAAAGACATTTACACGTATCTAGCACAGATTGATGGCGAGATCTCACAGAATCAAATCAATGAAGTTTTCAATTATTTACAGTATGATGTGTAAGTATAATGTGTCATCTGCTGACATCGAATGATTATAGCAGTTATACCTTTTTTGAACCAAAATCTGAAAATAAAATCTTTACTAATCTCAGTGATTTTAGTAGTTTTCATCTTTGTTAATATGGTTTTGAGAAATTTAGTTTTTTATTTATAGGTTGTTTCTAAATTTTGGAGTCTTGTTTTCCACAATATCATTATACAAAAAGCAAACTTAGGAAATCTCAATATATTGTGTTAAATCTTTTCCTTGTAGAGGCAAACAAGAGAACTATGTGATGCCACGAAACTTCCTTGCTGCTGAATGTCCAAAGATGGGAGCTGTGTGAAAGGATAGTCCAAACAGACGGGATTCATTTACAGTAGCATCATTGTGTTGTCCAGCATTTCATCTTATTATATTGGAACTTGTGATTATTTGATTTGGAGACGAATGATTTTATTCTTCAGTGACAAAGTTGACATAATGGTACATAGTGATGTAATCCTCACTCCCAATAGACTCTTATCCAATATTTAATGTTTTGTGTATATTGACTTCTGACTTCTAACTTAATTTGCAAGGTTCTAGCAATTAAAGTAGGGCAGATTTTTTTAAATAGCATCATTGTTTAGCACATCAGACGCCTTTGTGTTGAAGTGACATAAACCTACTTAAGTAACCAAATTGATTTAAATGTCATTATATAGCAATGAGGATCAAGACAATTACTGCAAGACATTTACCAGTTCCTTGAATATAACTGTTAATTAAACACATTGCTTAGTTCCTTTCAGTTTCAGTGCTGAATGTTCCTTCTTGTTGAAAATTGAAATGTTATTAATATATTACATTAAATACAAATATATCTGTTCATTGTATAGACTATAAGGACGTTGTGTTGTCATTTAATATTCAGCTAATTACTCTTTGTTTGGAAGACTCCACTGTTGACAAGAAACGTTTGTTTCAATATTGAACTATACTATATACTTTGGGGGTACAGTACAAACTGGAAACTGAGACCAACCTGCATTGACACAGTGGTCAACTAGAACATTTACAATAATCTTAATGCAATAACTAGAAATACTGTTTTTACATTTTTTATTCTTGTTACAAAATGTACAAAACAAATACTACAACAACTTACATTCACAACAACAGTGACAATCATTCTTACATTGATAAGCAAAACTTGAATTCTGTCTCATAAAAGTAACCTGATAAGATGTTTTAAAGCCACACAATACAGTCCAATAGATTATCTAAAACAATGAATAATGGTGTTATATACATTTTAATATATTGACTGAAACACAAGCATTTTATGTGTGTAGGAAAAACAATTAACTTCTACATAAGAGCTTTCAATTATTTACTTATATTTAGTAACATGACCATGAATTCCCCTTGTCAACCATATCGCTTGCATAGTGGAACAACTAACACATCTACATGTTGCACCTTTGAAAGCATGCCTGGCAATAATTCCACTAAGAATAAATAACAAAGCACCTATTAGCATATCCAATACAACAACTTCTCAAAGTCTTATAATGCACAAGAGCCATTTCTGTATTCAGGCTCGTATACACTCAAAATACTCATATAAACACAAGTGCTTATTCCTTGAAGTTAAGTTTAAAATGCAGCCATATTTTAAAGTACCGCCGTTACTGTAAGATCTAAAATGATTTCTTTCGAGTAGAAGGTGGCCTAAGTAATCCGACCATCAATGATATAACAAATCCTAACCTCCTAACGACAGCTTTTCTAACCTGTTTAATAGACTGCTGCATACTAGATTCAAAGCCAAATCACATGTATGATACACTATAAACACAACAATAATTTTAAATGCAAAAAAATACTTTCTACAAACCACAAGTTTACCACAGTAGTGAATCATGAACACATTTCCACTTTGAACATTCCATCTTTAGAAGTTGTTCAAGCACAATTTTACAGAACAGGTCCTTTAAACGGTTTAACCTGATAATTTAAAGACTTGTTATGTAAATAAAAACAGCAAGTATCAAGTAAAAACAGTCTTTTATGTAAAGTTTTATGTAAAAAGGTAACAACAAAACGACTAAAAATTATCCAAATCTTTATAGATAGAATACCCAAAGTTGTTAAATGCCACAATATAAAATGAAAGCGCTGTTTGAGATAGTGATCACCCAACCAAGTCTTGTAGATTGATGGTAGAGCCGACAAACTCGTGGTTATCTGGGCTTGAATCTGTTATGACAGCGGGTAGATCAAGCTGGGAGTTGAGTACATGTTCATCCGTGTACAAGCCTGGATGGGGAGGGTCGTCCTGGAAACACACACATAAACTCCTTGTACATCTAACCAGTACTGCAATGTTCTATATTGACTCAAGTTAAACATACTCAAGTTTCCCATTGATTAAACTTAACTTGTGATACATGTATATAATTAAATAGCCTGATTATATAGCCTAGGGGAACAATGGAAACATCACATGTATAACGGTATAGTACTGAACCAAGCATTTATTGATGTACGTTTGCAAAAATAGTTGCCATGTGTAAAACTTTGTGTTTGTTTTAGAATAGTTTGTAAGATACCAATAATTAGTATCAGACCATCAGAGATTTGTTGTGAGCAGTTATCTTGAACTATTGTTTGACTTGCTCTTTCAAATTTTGAATTCCTACAATTCAATTTTCACTTTTGTAAATAAGGGAGTACATGTATTATGAAACGTACCTGAAGGAGTTGCATTTGTACATAGAGAACACCCGTTTCTGGATCCCTGAATGTTATACCATGTGATCTAAGCTTCTCAGACTCGGACAAGGTCTGGCTCGTGCTGTCAGGGTCAGACCCTAAACTGACTGGACTTGAAGTATCTGTAGAAGTAAAACCACAATATTATACCTTTTACTTCATACTTTTGCATAAATCGTTCTTATATTGATATGATATCAACCGGTCATTATTTCCCTGTTAAAGCCCTGAACAATCTATATATTAATCGATGGCAGACAACTCTGTATCTATACCGTTTTGGTATATTAACCATGGATGGTTTATGCACAGGTAGACTTTTACGCCAAGCATTATATACATTAACAAAGCTGGCAACTTCTAGATTAATTACGGTTTAAGACCTTTCCAAAGCTGGCAACTTCTAGATTAATTACGGTTTAAGACCTTTCTTAATCTAAATATTATGTTTTTATTTTTATTTTCAGATAAAAAAATCCTATGAATTTGGTTATATATAACAAAAAACACCCAATTTCGAACCACATGCAGTTTACGGACTGATCAGTCCTTAAAACTTTCATATTGCTGCCCTCAACACCATGTTTCATTTTTTAATTGTTATTGGTGTATTATGTTATAAGATGTGGCACATTCGTATACTGTAAACTGGCGTTCAGATTAACTCAAGGTAAGATTATAAAGAAGGATTGTTTTGATGAATTGCAATCAAAGTTTAATTATGATATACATTTGTGGAGTACAAATTTACTGATTTTAAACTAAGTTCAAGTAGATGAATGTCCTACCATCAGTGGGTCCTCCAGCTGCCTTTTCCCGTAACAACTTTCGTCTTTTCTTGGCTCGTTCACACAGCATGTGATTGCTCTCATAGTCTGTTCTAGCTGAACCCATTTTCTCATTGTCTCTGTTCTCTGTTAATAAAACATAAACAGTGTCAGTTGTCTGTAAGGTTACATCACATCATCTAGTTGTACTTGTATCTAACGATCCTTCTGTACACTCGAGTCTCATCAAACATAGTGATACACATTATAATTTTTCAGGGAGCAATGCAGCATGTCAAAAATTGAACATTCTCTTAAATAATGAAAAGTAGTACATGCAGTTATCTGTTTGCCTCGTTTGATCTGTAGTGGGGTACAGTCAGTCTTACCTTTCTTAGATGACTTGCTGTGTGTGGCTTTCTGTGTTTCAGCAGCTGCAGCGGCAGCAGCCAGGTTAGACAACTCTGCAGTTAACTCTGCTGTAAACTGATTATGTACTGCTGTGGTACTCTCCCCTGTCTGGCTATCAACTAGAAGACAATATGTCAGAGGTTATGAGTGTATCATTGTTGAACTATTAGAATGTATGAAAATCAATTAAGCCTTTATGAGTAAACTATAAATTTATTCCGCAAAACATTGATAACATAAAAAAAATCCTGGTTAGAAGTGATGACAAAGCAAAAGGTATTTCAACATGCTGAGAAAAAAGTTGGTCATTGGCTATTTAAATTGGGCTTGACTTCATATGAAATATGTAAGACCAAAAATTACCTGTTGTTGCCATGTATTCTACAGGATCTATTTTCTCTATACTACCATCTGAGCTTCCTGAAATAAACAACTTGCATGTACTGGTACTGGCTATAATAATAAGGTTGTTTTATAGATCCTAGAGTTGGTTGAATAACTGAACTATTAGAATATAAACATAACAACATGTGGCCATGTAGTAGTATGGTTGAGCCTTTAGAAATAATAAAAAATAATTTGATTGAGCAAGAATGTTAACCTTAAGAACTCTGTAGTTTTGACATGAAAGTTGTTGCTGCTACAAAATATATCTGAATACTCATGTCATCAAATGTTTAAATGCATCTACTACTGTAAAAATCACTTACAGAGAATAATATTGTACAGAAAGAAACACATTTCTACTAGCACACACAGTTTGGCAGCAGTCAAATTTAAATAAGCAATGAGATGTTTACACAATGTTTTATTTTTACATTTGAGCAGTACCTGTTACAACTTATTTCTCTTGGCCAATCAAAAAAGCGCTTTAACTAAAATATTAACACAAGGAGCAAATTGTCATCCAGTAATGTACTAAATTTCACATGTAAGTACATTGAATGACTACAAAGGAAACAGATTTTATCTAAAATACTATGGCTTTTACTAAGTCATCAGTACCTGAATAACTCCTGTAAGACTGTATTAAGGCAAGTGTTTTTGGTATTTGAAACTGTTGTTGAGAATGGTAGAGTGGCTTTAACGCGAGCTTGATAAAAACACAAATTTTCAATCTTACTTTTCACAGTGACAGTGGAAGGTTCTACAATTGTCTCCTTGGCCCCTATACCATTCTGTAACAGTGGTACAATGTCAATCTGAGCTGCATCCTCTGGTTTCATTGTCTCCGGGAAATGTTTCAGGATGTGTGAGCGTAGCTTGGCTTTACTGTTGTATCTTTTATCACAGGTTTCCATTGGACAGTGATATGTGATCTCCTTATCCGACCAATCAGTAGCACCGTTCTCTCCCCTCTTCTCTGCTTTGTCATGCTTCTTTAGATGAACATATACACTGCTTTTAGCCACAAACTTTTGTCCACAACCTGTACAGACAACAAAGCATGAGTATTGCTGCATGCGCTGGTAGAGTACTTTTGACCACCAGTACAAAAGCATAAAAATAATCCAAATAACATGTTGGTATAAAGCCCATTCTTGTGTTTCAATTGTGTTCCTTAATTAACAACCATTAACAATTCCTACTAACTACAGTCAAGTGAATGGTCTAATCATTCAAGTTTTATTTTTTTTAATGTTAGTTCGATTGTAATGTACTGTAGCATTGTTATCTCAACTCAACTTAAAATTCTAATTTCCTATTCATATCATAGCAACACAAGAGAATACCATAGAAAATTTCACTTTTACAAACCAACCAGTACTAGTAATTTTGGTGAAAACTTTCATTTTTGATGTGCTGCAATAATCTAAAAAAACTGTTCTTAGTGCATCAGTAAAGGCAGAGAGATGATTTGCAATTAAATTCTTAAAAGACAATAACTGTTTATGTACATCAGAAGGGTACTATAGTATATATCAATCTTTTTTATAAACATACCTTCCACGGGACAGATGAAAGGTTTGATTCCAGTGTGTGTTATCATATGACCTTTCAGATGCTCGGATCTCATGAACGCCTTCCCACACTCGTTACACACCCACTTTCTACTATTTGTGTGCTTAACCATGTGGCGGGTAAGTTTGCTGGCAGTAGAGAAGGCCCAGTTACAACCCTACAGAATTAACAATACTGGTGTGTAATGTCTACAGATTGAAGTTGTAGAATAATGAATAACTAGATCCAACAATGAGAAAACCAGTGTTATATTCAAAACTGTTAATGCTAACATTTCAACTGAACCAATGTAAATGAGCTCCTGTTGAATTGTGGGTAATTATGATAATTTCACAATTTATACATATGTAACAAAGTGATATAAAACTATTGTGTAGATCATAATGAGAGACGTTCTTACTACCATGTCAGTCTAAATCTAAAGACTGCAGGCCCTGATGTGTCTCCATGGTAACCTGGCATCTCAGTTAACACATGTTAATATAGCCCCAACTATTGCAAGACAAACCAAGGACAGTTTATCTCTTACACAGGTAAAATAACAATAATGAATATAGTAACAGTAATAATAATAATAAATATATATAATATAAGGTATAATATAGATGTGTAGCTGGGGCAAAAAAGAACAGATATTTGACTGTCATACAATCTCTAAACATGTGTATCAGACAAACACTCCCAGTTCTAAACCATAGATTTGAAAAACAAAAAGAACAACACTTGTAACAAAGAATGCAGCAACTATGATTAGAGTAAAAGGTATCTGTCTTAATTTTACGGTTCTAATTTCTACAAACAATATGACTGCTCGTTGATTCTTTACACCCAACAAGTGCTTTATTTTGCATACAATTAACAGCTGATAATTTTATTTGTATTATGTACCTCAAAATAGTTGATAGCTTTATCATTGACAGCTGATATTGGTTTAACAAAAGACATAACAGGTTTTCCATAAATGAAGCTTAGCATATTGAAAGATTGAGGTTGACGACTTACAAAAAAGAAACTTATAGTCAAATTATGAGAATGCTGGCCACACACTGTTAGTTAGAGAACATGATTATTTAAGAATTGAATGACCACCTGTTAGCGTAAATAAATACAACACTTCAAATTTCAATGACACTTTTATCACTTGAGCTCTATACTCTATATATTTATAAGCTTTAAGTAAACTATGATATTTATGGTTTTAAAGGGTTGACTGATTATTTGAGCCCTGTATGTTGTCAGTGCTATGGTGTGTAATCTCTGATGGGTCTCACATCTGCTAACACTTAAAAGTTAAAGGTGAACATAAAAAAACGTATAGGAATTGTTTAAACTAGACATTAGTCACTTAAATACAAGTAAAGCTTTTAGAAAACCCTTTTGAAGCCATACCGGATAGTCACAGGGATACGGCCGTTCACCGGTATGAGAGCGCTGATGTTGTTTCAGTCGGCACAGCTTATCAAACTTGCGACCACAGCCCTCAAACTTGCAGGTGAGATGTTCTGGGTCGACCTGGTGTACACGTGGATGTGAGCCAATACAATGGGCAGATAGGAACAACTTGTTACAACCCTCATGTGGACATCTGAAACACCAAGTATGATGCACTTTTAATAATTGAGCTTAAGAGCAAAAGAAAACTAGGAAGATTGTAAACAATAATCAACTAAGCAGATACAATGATGTTTTACTTATTTGAGTAACAACTATGTTTTGTACAACAAATAGCATTCAGAATTCCTTATTGGTCTTCATTTGACCCATATATTTCACTGTATAAAATGTTCATCAACTAAAACCTGTGGCGTTTGGCTGTTAGTAGAGAACCATTCTAATGTTTAGGTACTGTAGTCTTAACAGTTAGCATAGTAGGTATTAATTAAATACTCAATGAACTGCTAACTTCAAGTACATGTTTACAATCATAAGTAACCAAGTCCTAACCAACAGCACTAAAACATTCCACAAACTTTTAACATAGCTTTATTGGATCATCAAACTTCATTTTAAATAAGCCCATTTTTATATACCAACAACAGGTATGTAATAAGTTTAATGGTATACAGATAAACCAAAAAATAATCAACTTTACTTGTAAGTTTTTTCGATCCCTTCATGCGTTTTTAGATGTTTGTCGAGCTCTCTGCGTGTGTGAAACTTGAGACCACATTCTTTCACTGGACATTCTTCATTACATGGTCTATCATGGTATTTCAGATGAGTTTTTAAGTTGTATATGGTTGTAAACTTCTTATTGCACTGCTCACACTGTAACAATAACACATTTCCATCCAATTAATATAAATTATGAAAGGACTCTTTGGTATTTTAAAAACTTCAAGTTTGGTTACAGACCATCACAAAATATATGATAGCACAAAGAAGGCATTGTTTAAGCAAGATATAGATGTTGTTAAGTTGAATTGATTAATTTTCAAAACTTAAATCACCTTTGTTATAACATTATCATAACATTTTAGCTTATTTCTTAGGCACCAAAGGTTTAAAAATGCAAACTCTTTTAAAATGTGTAGTCATAAACATTGTTAATGTCATGAGTTGTTACTTGTTGTTAGGATATAACCTTGTTACTATTGGTGGGGAAACAAACCTCAAACTCCTTTGTGCCTCTATGAGATTCTAGATGTCTCTTTAGTTTATACATTTTAGTGAAGGCCCAGTCACAATCTGGCTCTGTACACTGCAATTCACAGAAAACATGATCCTAGAATATACATATTTTTTTTCAATATAATATAACTTGATAACTGTAGCCATTTGTGATAGTTTCATATTGGCCCTTCGTTAACAAAAGTGCTTTAATGCACAATGTGTAAGGCTCTTACAAGAGAAGAAATTCATGTTTTTGGCAAGACATCGCATGTTTAAGTTAGTTCTACAAGGCTTCTGCATCGTTTAAAAATAAATGGTCACAAACAGTACCGAAAGCTTTCAGCCTCTGTTAAGTTTAAACCAAATGCAACTAAAAGTAAGAAATCAATCGTTGATGATATAAACACATATGAATACAGTACAATCGTACAACAAGACAAACCTTATAAGGCCTTTGACCAGTATGTGACATTCCATGAACACTTAGCTTAGCCAGATTCTTGAACATCTTTCCACATCCTTCAAAGCTACACATAAACAGGGTGTCTTTTGCTGAATCTTCTGAGGCTGTATTATCCTGCAAAATCGAAAATAGTTTTGTAAAAAAACAAGAGTGTCCATGTCACAAAATATGCCCCTATAGAAATACACAAGCGAAATTGGCATATAGGAAGAAAGCAAATGTCTATTGTCAATCTGAATAACCTGTATGCTTGAGGTGATTAGTTGGTTAACAAACTTGGGCAAGATATTATACCCACTAACATTATCATAATGCTTGATAATGATCCAATAAATATGATTTCTAAAGGACAAATTTAATTTGGACAGTTTTGGATAAATCAAGGGCCATAAATCCAAAGCACTTCAGGCAATGTGGCTGGTTTTCAATCATTGTTACCAAGTTTGATGATAATTTACCATGAAAACTATTTCGGTAAAGAAGTTGATATGTATATTTGGCAAATATTTCTGAAACCCAAATACATGTTTAAACTGTTTTTCAGTACCATACATGTTTATATTCCAATCCAGACAGCCTTGTGGTCAGAAAAATACACCTCTAAACCCCCAGAAAGCACAGCAGTAATGTTACTGAATATAAGGTCTATTGTGGAATGATGGTCAGTTGTTGCTTTATGGGATTTGACTGGTTATTAGACTTGGCCAAGAGAGTATGGTAACAAACAATGTCACAAAATTTGATGATGATCCATTGAAAAATATTCAAGTTACAGAGCAGACAAGGTTAATTTTGGCATTTTTGGCTAATTCAAGGGCCATAACTCCAAAGTGCTTTAAGGGATCTGGCTGGTTATTGAACATGGCCAAGAAATTATCCCAACAAACATTTTCACAAAGTTTGATGATTATACAATGAAAACTATTGAAGTAATTAACCGGACAAAATTAATGCTCTGGACGCCGCCTGCCGCCCATAACATGTCCCGTTTTTCCCAAACGGCTGTATACAAAGAATGTAGAATTTTCGATCATGTGAATTATTGTGAGAGTGAACTTACTCAGTTACTGATGACAACCTCAATATATCTTCATCACAGTTATATAATTATGTCTAGCTACATCTTCACAAGGTATCAATTATAACCACTATTAGTAATTATCAATCCATTTTTCTAAAGGTCTAGTAAGATCGGACTGTTTGTTATTTACTAACAGTTTTTTGTTTATCTTGTAACAGTTTCTTTATGATTTGAAAAAAAGCTAGCAGTCAAGTGGAAGTGGAACTTACTTAGTAATAATTAGCGTAGTATTATTAAACTTCATTATGTACTTACCTCAAGCAAATTTGTCCCAGAAGTTGTAAGAAGCTCATCCTTGCTGGGATTGGATAGAAGAATAAAGCCTGCAAAAGTTAAGTATTACATTACAATTGTATGATGATTACCATATATTACATTTATTAAGTTCAGAGCATAAAAACTAGATTTTTCTTTCATTCTGATGAGTGATTTTGAATGCTGAGGTGTCAACAAGTACATAAAAGTCACAGGGCCACTTTCTTTTTTTCATACAGTGATACATTGCTATGATCAGGACAAAACGGGAATCAGTTTGTTGTCGTTTTCATTAACAGTTTATAAACATTAAAACTTATGACATGTATACACATCAGTTACAATTCATTATACATGTATCTTTGATATCTAGAGCCTTTCTAATACCATCTACTAAGTAATGTGTTAAACCCAAGCAATAGTTTAATGTCCACAGTTAAGAAACACTCACTTGGCATATTCAATGCAACTGGCTGACTTTCAACTTTTTCATCACCATTGGCATCAACTCCATTTTCCAGTTTCCTAAGATCTGAAGTATTTAGCTGGTACAACTGCCTTCCAACACTTGTGTCAACTAGGATTTTTGTACAATTACTAGATTTGTCTGTGGCAATAGATATTGTAGCGAGGGACAGATTATCGGAAATATTTTGCTGAGTTGTGGCTATTTCTGTATCATTTACTATAGCACCAACAGCTGAAACACTATCTTGAACTGTGCCGAGGATGTTATCACCAACATTTTGTATGACCACAGATGGATCGCCATTACTTTGAGACTCTGTAAAAACTTCGCCTGCTTCACTAGGAAACAATGTCAACACACCATCTTTAATGCTTAAGTTTGACCTAAGTAAGTTCATATCAATATCACCTAGATTAAGACTTAATTCATTACTTTCAACAACGTGTTCTGTTTTACTAGCATCACTGCTACTGTGCAACGGCAAAATAGAATTGTTACTTTGCCACACAGTGTCATTGTCTTCTATATTTGTTCCCGAAAGTGTCAGGTACGGTGTAGCATATTGGGCCCCTTGAGGAACATTTTTAATAATAATTTTGCCATCTGAGCTTTCAACAACAGTGGCTGCAGCTGTAGTTAGACTTTCTGAGACCACTCCTTTTGAATCCAGTGTTATTCCTGGAAAATCTAAGGTGTCATCTCCAGTTGAGTTTGGAGTTATATCAAACTCTATCTGGCCAAAGCCTTTACATCTTGCCTTCAACCATTCGGTATTGTTTTCAACGACTGCGCTGTCATAACTATCCAGGCAGTCGGTTCCGAGCTCAGGTAAGAATGGTAAATTTTCACTGATACTCGCTTCGGTTTCAGCGGCACTGCCCTTTTGTCCGCCATCTTGTGTTTCTAGCTTAATTATCACCGACGTTCTATTGTCTGGCAGTGTTTCGTTGGAAATATAGTTCTCTGTTGTTGGTAGACAGCTTTCAGTGAACACTCCATGTCCGTTTGCATGGGCGCCGCCATCTTTCTTAATTTCGATTGCCTCTCTGAGCGACATGGATCCCCGTACCGTTTTCCAACATGGGGTTCGCCATTCATGCACAGGGAAGGCGTGACGTCATATCGTGAAACTAAAAACCTGCACCACACTACACAAACAGATTGGCAGTACTGAAAAACTGTAGTCAAGGTATTTAGTGAAAGTTAAAGATTAGCTCGAGCACGTTAGTCTTGATTAAATGTTTATATCAATATGTAGCCAGCATAAGATTGGAAAATAAAAAAATAGAAAATAAACTGTATGATCATAATTAAATAATTAAATTGAGTCAAAAATTGACATATCTTTCAAGTCTTTTTTTTTCTTCCAAAACTCAATGTCTAGGTCCTCAGCAGGAGTTTAACAGTATTGGAAGATAAATAGAATCATCACGAACCCATTAACCATAGGTCCGTAGAATCATGTACTCGATCGTATTTCTGTCAAAATTCTTACTTTGTGAACATATTTTACTGCGCACAATATAAAATATCGTTTCCAGATTATTTATAAATATCCATTCGTCCCCCCTTTCCTTCTTTCATTGCTTGCTTGCTTGCTTGCTTGCTTGCTTCCTTCCTTCCTTCCTTCCTTCCTTCCTTCATTCATTCATTCACTTAATAACTCACTCACCATCCACCCACTAACTCACGCACGCACACACTCATACCTTTATGGTACCTTTATGATGATGGGAAAATGTTAAGCCCTAAATGGCTTTTTGTTCCCCTCGTTTTCTTGATGTCCGTAGTCGCCGGTTCCGGTGTTCACTATTTTCAAAGTTTTAGTTTTTTCAATAGATGTCAGATGTATGCACTCATTCGT
>ENA-OREC01000348-OREC01000348.1-marine-metagenome-genome-assembly--contig:-NODE-348-length-16895-cov-11.762635_pt1 | contig 16895 bp, 10 predicted proteins | sample MGYA00248626_ERZ508543 | MGnify/ENA primary metagenome ERZ508543 (study PRJEB26211, sample SAMN05518279) | marine metagenome | isolation source: Puget Sound, Washington, USA | host: Bankia setacea...
AGTGTTGTTTTATTTGCACCTATCTTGGTTCATAACTTGGATTTAGGAATGTTTGCAGTTGACAAGTTTGAAATAGTTTTTCGACACAGGCAGAGAAAGGCTATGTTATGTTTCTTCCAATCATTGTTGTGATTGCTGCACTATATTATGATATTGTGGTAGACAATGACGATTGTTGTTCTCGCAGTAAGTAGGGTAGATAGATATCCATTTTCTCTATTTTTCAATCAACTATAAACACCCAAATGGAAACTCGATTCTATTTCATTTTTAAACTTCAATTGTAACACATAACACACCTTTTCGAACCGTCAGTAAATGTATTGGTTTCTTGGTAAAGTGTTATTGTTCTTATGGCACAGTTTGAACTCCAAATGACATGAATGAAAGAATTCTATGTTGTACGATTACCTTATTATATAAGAAATGCTTTGATCCGTCTGTGTGCGTGGTTGTAACGCCATGCTTCTAAAGTACTTCATAGTCAAGGTTAACCAATCGGTTGACACACTAGTATTATCCTGTTTTGAAAATACTGGTAGATTTGACAAAGAAGCACTACATGCTAGAAATTCCACTATAAACAATCTTGTCCAGTGTTCGTACTTATATCTGTTTCATAAAATAATGATTTAGATGATGAGTCTTATAATGATATATATATATATATATAATTGACATGTGTAATTGTTTTATATTCATAACATGTTATCATTTTTAACTGATATATTTATTTTTCAATGGGTAAATAACATGATATATTTTGCCTTTTCTTGAACATTTTTGAATTTTTAGTTTGTTTTTGTTTGTTTGTTGTTGTTTTTCTTTTACTTTTTCTGTATATATACCCGTGTCATTATTATATTGCAAACTTGTTATTGTAGCCGATGTGCTATCTATATGACATATAAGTCTTGAATAGAATATATGGCTGTCCTGTTTCTGGACAAACGAAGGAGCACTTACAAGCAGGCACCTTTCCCACAATACAAATCTCCTTTCCACCAATAGTCAGATATAGAACAAATGTTTAAATCCCTATAATATGGCAGCTCTGATGAACAAATGTTTAAATCCCTATAATATGGCAGCTCTTATGAACAAATGTTTAAATCCCTATAATATGGCAGCTCTGATGAACAAATGTTTAACTCCCTATAATATGGCAGCTCTGATGAACACATGTTTAAATCCCTATAATATGGCAACTCTTATGAACAAATGTTTAAATCCCTATAATATGGCAACTCTTAGGAACACATGTTTAAATCCCTATAATATGGCAACTCTTATGAACAAATGTTTAAATCCCTATAATATGGCAACTCTTATGAACAAATGTTTAAATCCCTATAATATGGCAACTCTTATGAACAAATGTTTACGTGTTCATAGAAATTCAATTCAATCACTTGATTTCCTCAGATTAAATTTTCCTAAATTCAACGACAGATTCAAACTATGAAACAGGGCTAGGGTTGTACATGTGCAATTTAACTTGTACAATATTGTATGTTTTTGTTTAATTTGAACAGTTTTTGTTTACCCCTATTTGATATGTTTTCATTGTTTTCCTGTTGAGCGCCTTATGACAGATTAAAAGTTTGTAAATAAGTTCTCTCTTGAAATTAAGTATTTATCATAATCATTATAATTATCATAATTATTATTAAATCCACATGTTAACTAGTTTATGTTGGGTAACCTAGGTAACATACAAGTTACACATACTAATAAGAGATAGACACAACGATTTTCATATTTGTATATAGGTTGAAATGGTGTTTAACGTAAGTCATAAATTAAATAAGTCTCTACAAAACCAGAAGTCTGAATTGAATTGTACATACATCTAGGGAGTCTTTTGTTGGCAATATAACAAGAAGTGTGTATGTACGTATTTTGACTCCCCATCTGTTCTCAACTAAATATACTTGGAAATATTGAATAATGTTGAACCATTCATTGAACAAGGACACTAAAACCCGATATTGTGTGACGGAACTTGTGTTTAGAAGTTGCATAACACGATTAGATGGCGCATATCAAGTTCAGTGTGTGCATATTGGGCTTACTGGCAGTTGTTTTGATCGCAGTGACGTAACAGTCATATCTACGCACTTGCTGGCGAAAAACAAGATGGTCGCTTTCCCACTATCTCCAGATAAGCCGTCTGTCAATCTGAACCTAAAACCGTTATTTTGAATTCAGTACCCAAAAGTCATTGTTTTCACCGGTAAGTACGAGCAATTAAACGACACAGATGTTAACAATCGATCGATGATACCTAGGACGATCATAAGAGCTGTTTTACGTTTTCCCAGGAGAAAATCAGAAAACCAGAAATAAACATTGATAACTAAATACTCACGGCTCTTCGTTTAAAGGTTCCGAATTCCTCGTTCCTCCTCGATCAGGCTTACTTGTGCCATTTTTCACTGTTAAACTGAAAGGAAATGAAAACATTGTTGATGTCACATAGATATAAATCCTTTTTGCTGAATCGAAGAACGAATTAGCTACCAAATATTCCTTTCGATATCGATTGCCATTCTACTCCTTTTTCTAACAAACACGCAATCAAACAAGCGGTATATACGGTGACAGTGAACTAAAAATACAATACTAGTGGTGATAGAGGCGAACGCTGGCTGTGGAAAATCAATGAAGGCTCCAGCTAGTGGCCGTGAGTACCGGACTTATAGAAAGCAGAGAGAAGCTTCGTATAAATGTCTCTGCCGCCTGCCACATGTAGATCTCTCTCTTTCTCTCTCTCTCTCTGAAAGCACCACCGTTAACCTTGAAATCGCCCGCAGCTTTGGTCCACATAAAAACACCGGTGATAAAATGAACGGGGGTCGATGCCATTAAAATTTGGGTGATTCTAAGAGCTGATCTTATCGAACAACATATCAATTAGCACCTTGAAACAACCAGCAGCTTTGGTATACAAGCAACACACTGGTGATAAACAACGGTCAATGTTGTTAAGAAGTTGGTGATGCTTGGAGCTGATCACACTTAATGTAGTCTTCTATACAAGCATAACTGACTTTGAGTTGAAACTACCCACACCATTGATGAACAGAAAACACCTGTTCAAGAAAATAACCGGGTCGATGTCATCAAAAGTTTGGTGATTCTAAGAGCTGACTCTACCGAGCGTAGACTTTTATTCAAAGAAATATGGTTACCTTCAAACTACCCACTGCTTTGGTCAACAGAAAACACCATTGTGCATACAAGGTCGTTGTTATTTAAACGCTGGTGATTCAAAGACAAACTTATCAAATAGAATACATTTGTTTTCTATCCTAATGTCAATGTTTACCTTGAAATGACCCAAACCGTTGGCTAACAGTAAATTCCAGTGTAAAACAGTGTAAGCGCCAAATAAAATGTTATCACTTATTGTAAATGCTATCAAAAAGCTCACGGTTACTTTAAAAAGCCACACAAAATTGGTTTATCGCAACCATTTTAGTAATAAAATTGTGTGTGTGTGTGTGGGGGGGGGGGGGAATAGATATCGATGGTATACAATTGGTTCGAAAATATGTGTTACAATGAGAACAACTCGAATCACCTCTGGATTGCACTTAAAGCCCAAGTGAGAACTATGAAAACATCCGTAGCAACGGTTCACATGTAACACCGATTGTTGGGGGAAAAGTGTAGTAAAAGTATTGTCTGAACCACATGTAGAACGTACTAAAGATAACATTGAATTAAAAAACAACAACAAAGGATAACACTTAACACCACTGAACATAGAATGCAATACGATGGGTCAAGAAACGTTAGTGGTTAATATATTTTAAATGATTACACGTGTATTTTGAAATCGGCCGCAACACTGCTTTACAAATTACACAAGTGAACACAAACGAAATGGTGACAATGTAAAGTTGACAGAATGGAACTCTAACGATCCAAAATCTATCTGATATACATTTCCTAAAAGCACACATGTTATTATTGAAATTACGCGCGTTGTCAAAGAAGAACAATACTGAAATATTAGTTATAGATGTACTGAAATCTGGTTGTTGGGCATTTACAGTGTATCACAGTTTTAACGCACCAATATCAGGCCTGACCTTATGGGTAGTTTATCATTGGAAATTCCTCCCCTGGCAGACTCTCGTATTTCAAGTAAAACTGTCCACATCATTGGTTTATCAGAAACACCCGGTGAAAAGGTGTAATGTTAAGTACGAACCTGAGTAACACAGACCGATATCAACCAAAGTACTCAACCTGAGTAACACAGACCGATATCAACCAAAGTACTCAAGGTATTCTGAATTCATGCCTGCATCAGTTGTGTTCACAAACGTCGACGGACAAATGATGTTGTATGGAATGTTAGCAATTCTGAACTTTGATTGTACAACAATTACTTGAAGATTACAACCTTGAAAATGCCCGCATGGTTCCATGGAGCTACAGTTATCAAATGTCAAACTAAAGGCATTTAACGCTATTTCAAATGTTTAAAGGTAGCAGCTGATTTTTTGCTTTAACCTGAATTAGGAATAATACATTAACGTCAGCACACCAACATCAATATTGAGGGATACTCGTTCACACTGGAAATACTTAGATATCTAGGATGAGAGAGCTAAACGAAAGCAAAGAAACAGCTAACCCCAGGTGCGTATAAGACGATAGCAAACAAAGCTATTCTTGAAAGACCAAGCTCTCTTAGAGACACGTGTACATTTCCCCGTTTTAATAGCAACCTTAAGAAGCAGGAACGCTAAATGCCATACAGAATGTCGGAGGAGAGCTTCTTTAGTATGTAAAAAAGGCATACTCGTGTAATTCGTGTTTGTTCAATATGTCAATTAAGTTCTTTTGTTTGAGGCCCTCAACGAAAATTGACCTTTGACAGCATGTTTATAAGGGGCGGCGTGGCGCAGTGGGTTCCACGTCTATCTCGTAATGTGGAGGTCGTGGGTTTGAGCCCCATCAAACGCCCCTGTTGTTTTCTTGAGCAAGAAACTTTACCCTTATTGCTTAGTACTGGTTGGTTCCAGGAACGTATTCGAGCGCGACTTTGCAATCGAACTAAAATAAATTGAGGGCCCTATGGAAGATTGACTTAAATGTCAAATAAGCACCCTCGTTAAATATCGTCAAAACCAAACCAAATGATCAATTAAGTGTCCTTTTGAAATAACGTCTGTATTAGTATTATAATTAGTATAATCATACTCAAACGAAGAGCAATACAAACAATAGTAAAGACATCTACTTGATAATTTCAGGAAGGAAAACATCTACAGCGATGGAGACAGAATATCGAGTAAAATGTGCCAAACACAAACTTAACTAGTCCTTTTGTGGATGACAAAAGTTCACCTCCTCGTTTTATTGAAGCGATCATTAGTTTGGAAAAAAGGCTCGTATGTAATGCAACTGTTTAAATATGTTTTTGTATTTATCATTAGACATGTCTTGCTATCCATTTAAATCAACTACAGTGTCAAACAAAAGGTTGTAGCCATTGGTATGCGTCCCGAGACACTATGTTTCAGGAATGCTGTACCTCTAAGCTTCACAACTACAATGCAGTACTGACTAAACCAATCGTGCTCATTGTTTTCATCTTTACCCTATCAGTGCATCAAACAGAGGAACAGATAGTTCACCACAATCACTCATAATTTATGTATAAAGGACTAAACTTTAGATAAGTATACAACTGCATGGCAATCCATCCACAAGTTCACTTTCTTATGACATGTGAATCACGACACAATGAAAATAATGAGTTGACAACCTGAGGACAAAACCAACAACTGTATTATGTGACTGTTTTGACACCAATACGATACACACAAAGGAGAATTACTTTGCTTCCGATTCCATATAAAATTCCTAATCATTTGACTATGGCGGAAGGATATTCCACTCATGCTTTCGTAGAACCGAACAGTAGTGGTATGATGGGCTCATATCTCCGTCAATTATTTATATTTATGTTACAGCTAGGGTACAATCAACCGATATCAAAAGCTAGTTCAACCCATTTCAGACCATTGCTACACAAACCCTTGTACCTTGTTGTCCGAAGTCTTATGAAGATATAATAAACAACAGTAAATAATGACCACGAATCCAGCACTAATGATTGACAAAAAACTAAACTAACATCAGGCGAAGAGACCTCGTTCGGAGAGAAAACTTTTACAAGGAACGTTCTGCATGCTGATATTAGAATAGCTGGACGAGACCAGAACATATAACGACCATCTTTCCATCAACACCCCTCCGATACCCCGAAAGAGACAAACAGAATAGCCAGTAAACATTCATCGACCCTAGTCTCTTGTGAGGACGGTGTTTGCGATAGCTAACAACGATAATGGTTAGATTAGGTTCATCTAATCAACGCTTACATAATCCTAGTCCTAATCCTAATGATACTGATTGGTGATACGATATGTTATGTTGAAATTAGCTGCACACAAGTATCACTGTTCAGCTTAGTCGTTAGCTATATTCGATATCAATATGAGCATCAACCCGATTGTACAGATCACTTAACCATTGTCATCGTTTAACCCAAGTCTTGAATTACTTCTCGTATAATTAATGTTGATTACAAACTGCCAATGTCTATGAGCGATGTCGCACCTCCAATAGAACGTTAAGCGACAGACAATGAAACCAACACGGCTACAGGGTTAACTAGCTAGTATCTACGAACAGTATAGTAAGGTCACATGACAAAAACAATAATGATATACCAAAATGATATACACACGCACAATACGTATAGCTAAGAAAACGACGAGAAACATTCTGAATGACACAGGAAGGATGAGAGACTAGAATCTGAAGGTCAAAATGAAATTATCACACAAAATACGCACAACAAGACTAGAGGATGAAGGAGCTGAACAAGTCGAGTCAGCTGAACAAAAGGGGAGGCAAACAGAACAGCTGTACACAGGGGAGGCTAATTTAACAGCTTACCAACAAAGAATGGCAACAGCCTCGTCATCCCCCATACCCCTTGCAACCCTTGACCCCGTGATGAAGTTTGACCCCGTGGTGACCTTTTGCAATGGAATGTCGTCAAGAGAGATTTTCTTTGGATTTAGGAGGAAACGGTTAGGCGTTACTTTAAATCTGTAAGTAAGCATGATACATGATTATTATAGCGCAGTGCTAGGCGTCTAAACGATAAAAGAAATCTTAACCAAAAACATTCTCAGTAAAAGTTCACAAAACGATCACAAAGAACGTTTTTTTTTCTATACTATCGCCTTTTGTAACTTTTATTTCCATCGGGTTGAATATCGTCTATGTGAGAAGATCGTAGAGGCTGTTGCGCTGGGAACCAGGCGTGTGGTTTGATGAAGGAACACAGACATAATCAATGCTCTACACATCTTAAGGGTAAGGAGAGCAACATCAGGTATACGAACGCTTCATTGAGCACACAAGGACAAAGACGAACACATCCGAGTACATTATGTATTTTACAATCACTGGTCAAATGTACACGTCAACTAAACACATTAAATTAAACTTTTATTCACAATTGTTCATACTAGAATGTGTGTTCCTGGATAGTGATGCCTCAATTTGGTTGTAATGTTTCTACGCGTGATATAGAAGGGAATACATCTAATGAGTGGCTTTTGTTTGTGAAAGAGGGTCAGATTGACCATCGAAGGTTACCCTCATTGCCAAACACTTGACTAAATGAGTAACTCGCGGCAACCAGACATGAACGAGTACCACCAATGTCGTAGGAATTTCAGTATTTTCAGTATGTCCTCTGATTCAAGCCGTTGAACAGAAGTGAGGTATGTCCTCTGATTCAAGCCGTTGGAACAGAAGTGAGGTATGTCCTCTGATTCAAGCCGTTGAACAGTAGTGAGGTATGTCCTCTGATTCAAGCCGTTGAACAGAAGTGAGGTATGTCCTCTGTTTCAAGCCGTTGGAACAGAAGTGAGGTGTGTCCTCTGATTCAAGCCGTTGGAACAGAAGTGAGGTATGTCCTCTGATTCAAGCCGTTAGAACAGAACCTCTAGTTTGATAAAGTATCATTTCCTTATATCTACATAAGTGCAGCTACATGTACTCTACATATGAACAAAGGAAACAATGGGAATATTTATATGGTCGATATAAGCCTACTTTAAGTATAGAAAGATGCACTTTTAAGTATCTTCCAGTTTCATTCCAAGCCAAAGGTAATTCAGGAAATATTTAATCAGCACCAGCCATGGATCGATACTATATGTGTGCTTATTGTAGCTGTCTAGATAACGAAGTGTGGTAGCGTATGTGTTCTGGTAGCATATGTGTTCTGGTAGCGTATGTGTTCTGGTAGCGTATGTGTTCTGGTAGCGTATGTGTTCTGGTAGCGTATGTGCTCTGGTAGCGTATGTGTTCTGGTAGCGTATGCGTTCTGGTAGCGTATGTGTTCTGGTAACGTATGTGTTCTGGTAGCGTATGTGTTCTGGTAGCGTATGGGTTCTGGTAGCGTATGTGTTCTGGTAGCATATGTATTCTGGTAGCGTATGTGTTCTGGTAGCGTATGTGTTCTGGTAGCGTATGTGTTCTGGTAGCGTATGTGTTCTGGTAGCGTATGTGCTCTGGTAGCGTATGTGTTCTGGTAGCGTATGTGTTCTGGTAGCGTATGTGTTCTCATTGCATTACCATTTCAAAGTCTCCTGATTAAACAATAACAATATAAAGACCGTTTGAAGACAACGCCCAATTAACAGACAGCCTACATTTAATTAAGCAGCGATTTTAGTTTTCACAAGACATGAACTTTGTTCTTACACCTGATGGTATTTTTACGTTTGAATTGTTGATCGTCGCCGCCCCCTTAACGGATTTTTTGCGACAATATGGTCAACGCCCAACGGACTCAAAGCTTACTTTCAATTAATCAGAGTGATTGTGTATACATGTAAAACTTTACCTATGACACAAGTGTTTCCTTGGAAAAGTTCGACCTTAAGTACTGGCACTCGTTTTCGACCCTAAACTGAATACGTTCGCTGTATGACCCAACCAAAACAAAACGTTTAAGGGACACTTTTCAATGACAATGTCAACGAACTCAAAAAGACCACCTGTAAACAAAGATCACTGCCATAATTTCATTCGATGGTCTTTGTTAATTGGCCTCATTGTAGGTTTATACCCGACATATCTGTTTTTCTCCTGTTTTGCTACAAATCTACGCTTCCCAGATTTCCAGCCGTTTTCTCCCACCGATAGTCTCTACCATCAACGGATAACTCATTGTGTATAATGAACGTATTGATTCTTCTGATGCGTCTGACTGAATGTAAATGTAATCTGCCCAAGTTACCAAAGCACCATCCTAAATTCTGGACTGAGGCGCAATTCTTTACTAATGGAAAATAAGCCGAGGCGAAATGTTGGTCAACGTATAAGATTTAGACGAACAAAAACCTCACAACAATATAGATGAGAAACAAATGGTTGCCATTATAGGACACAGTATTCAACATCATACAAAACAATCGGCAAATGATAGCGAATCCAGGACCAGCCTCAATCAACCAGAAGCGCCGATTTACCAATTTTAGAAACTTAATTGGAATGAGCTAACAACTTACTTGGAACGTCCACGCCGCCTGTTAACGAATCAAACTCGACTCAACATAAACAAAGCTGTCAAGAAGAACAAATGAGTGTTTCAGCTGGTTCAGCGAAAGTGTTGAAATTATAGTATACAAAAATGGCCTCTGTATAGACGATAAACTTGGACCTCAAATATAAAATTACTATAGTATAACACGTAAGCATTGACCTGACGCTCTTGAATACATTCTAAGACGGGTTGGTTGCAACAATTGGTAAATTTGATGTTATGTTATTACACGATACACCACTGGTCCTTAACAAGATGTATGCACGTTACACCTTATATTGAATTAATCCAACCATGAACTGCATAACATAGTGTCAGGTCAACTTATTCATGCTATAGTCAAAAGAAGTATATTATCACGGACCTATAAACTGGTTTATAGATCCGTGATATTAGTAAATTAGAACTAGGAAGCCTGGATCAGAACATCGCTACTATATCAAACCCTCTGTTTTAAACATGTCCGAAAGTGAAAGTTGTAAAATAAATGCCATTCCACATGCTTCAACCTATGATTGTGTTAATGGTATCACAATACTGCCGCCATTAACGTACTTACCAAACATCACGTGACCTGAGTAAACCTCGTACATCACGTGACTTGAGCTAACCTCACAATAAACATACACACTTATACAAGCAAAGTAGGCCATATCAAGAAGTATTAATTATTGATTGATTTCAACAAGCCTAAACGTGCATCACCAACTAACTTTGCGAGCCCCATATTTTTTACATGTTTTACGGAGACGCGTTCATATCTGTCAGAGCTCATGTAGAAGACATTTTGCGACAATATGAAGAATCCAACTACATTCAAACCATTGGTGGTACACCCTCTAGTGTCCGAATTTATCAGGTTTACAAACATTGTTTTCATTACTAGGTATACAAGTTTTGTTTTATAATTCATGGAGTCCGGATTTCCAAATCTATGAATTACTATATATTGTTAAGAGTTTTGATTGTATCCAAAGAGTCAGTCAACTTTAGTTCATTCCTGGATAGCGACTTGTAGATTTTTAATCAAAGCACTGAAGTGACGTTATCTATCAAGATTGTTGCAAACACGGAGCTCGAACACAGAGCCTCCGGGCCCATTGTCCGGGTGCTCTATCGATTTAGCTGTTTTTGCGGACATTAGAAGCACGAAAAGGGGCGGTATTATGTATCGTCATGATTACAGTATGATAGTTTTAAACAGATAATGAAACCATCAAGACTTATCCCTGTGGCAATTTCACACATCAAGCTAAACTGTACAAATCTGACTTGCAAACGAGCACAACAAAACAACAAGTCAAGGTTACGAGAGAGAAAAAAAACACAAATACAAAAAAGACGACTCAATTCCCCTATAACAAAGCAAATCTTGAGACATCGTCGCTGTGAAATTTACGGTTCAACACAAAATTATTGACAAATTGTCCGCCATCTTGGTTGGGAAGAGACGTCTCGATGACATAGTTAACAAAGCTTGGAAGACAGCTATTTTACGATACTCCAAACGAATCAACCTTCAAATGCAGAAAACAAAACGGATGAATTTGACTAGTACTTGATCAAGTGACTCCCTACCGACAAATGAGAAGTGCTTTACGAAACAAACATTCTCGATGTGTACATGCTCTAACCTGTATGCTGTTGTTGAACATCCACAGATACCAAACATTGCAATTCCGAGACTTTTTCCCTCACGATGTAGCCAAACTTTTAAAGACCTTCCATTTCTCCACCTTTTGTCAACGTCAGGACATCTTCAATGGTTGTATCCGACATCTTGTAGTCCTGTTTTTAAATCATGTTTAGTGGATCACAATGAAAAGTTGTCTTTGTTTGCACAAAAACACTCGCCTAAACAAGAAATGAGCACCGTGGTACTATTAGTCTTAGCAACGGATACTTTAACTACAACACTACGAACGTTTCAAGCTTCTCCCATCACTCCAACTCATTAGCACCAACTGCAAATACTGAAGGACCTGCTCTAGCATATATATCTTGAAGGGTTTAAATGTTCCGGCAGTTCTATTTTCAGAGACGTTCATTGTATTTCTATTTACACGATGCTTGTACTTTGTTAATTGATTATTATCTTCTTATATTTACTTGTCATATTTGCAGTATTTTGTTAAAATTATTCATGTTTAAGAGATTGCAAACACGTGCTGGTAACTAAGGGTGTGTAATAAGAACGAACAGTGCGGTTCATACTAGTAGTAAATGAAATGTATATGTTAGCTTAACTAGATGAGACTAGTTCTTGTTTATAGTATCCAACCAACAGTACGTGAAATGGGTTACATGTTCGGACCTTTGGATGCACGCACAGATATTTGACGAAAGAACCACACTAAGCACAGGCGCCATTATTCGAAAAACAAACTAATTCAATTGATATCCACGTAAAAGACACAACAACAAATAAACATGTATATACATATATTTATATCGGGTGTACGGGATCGTGTATGCATACTGACGCTTACGTTACATTTGTCTTGACGTTTTGTTGACTGCAAACACAAACTAGGATATCATAACATTCATGAACTTGTAACGGAAACATAATACGAGCACCTACCATGCTTCTTATTACTGTGTTTACAGACGTATGTAATTGCATTAGCATATAAGATCTGCAGCTGATTACCAACTACTCGTGCAGGTCTGAACCCGGGTTACACTGACACCAGTAAAAAAAAAAGCTTAATAATTAATTTTAGGTACGCCTATATCAGACTGCAGTATTTATGAACTAATTGGCCTGTCATAAAACTGTTATCATCACCAGGAATTATTGCGAGTTATTGTCAGGTGCGACGGTGGATAGGGGAAAGCATCGTATGGGAAAGGAACGTAAAACACATGTAAGTTACGCCAAAACTAAGAAACAGTTACACCAATTTCGCAATACACGTCTCCAGCGGATTCACAGGCGTACATGTTGGCCACAAACCTGATCATATAAGAAATCAGACAACAGACCAGGGCAAGATGTTGTGAATATACAAATATACCTACACTAACAGTCAGACGTTTGGTTAAAAGATAAGATTACGAGGGTAATGTTTTAGATTAGCTAATGCCAGTGGCTTTAATCTCATTCAAACTGACAGGGCTCATACTGCGGTGTTGGAAGGTTAATACCGTTTCCATAAAGTAAACTAAGTGATATGCTGGCAAGATGAAGGGGATAGTAGCTTAGGTTTAGCCAAAACAAAACAATATAATGGCAGAATGGTAAACGTCCGACGCTAAAGAAAACATTAGAAATCGTTTTCAAGGTAAAAATTGTTGGAAAACTGGTCAAGGGAGACAATCACGATTCGCCTGTACGAGTTGGCACTGGAAATGATTGTGTATGGCTCACACTATTGCTAGTCAAATAGATGTTGGATCAATAAACTGGTCTGCTTGGAGAAGGGAGATTGTTGTGTGTAGGACAGAGAGAGAGAGAGAGAGAGAGAGGGGGGGGGGAGAGAGAACGACTGTTAAAGGTTTTTCCAATACGGTAAAATATATAAGCATTGAAAACCTTAGAATATGTGCACTGTTAGACCTAATAACGCGCCCGGTGGGGAGAATTTATGCGCATCTTACAGAATCCAATAGCTCTCTGGAGACGTTAATGTCAACAACTGAGGCATCTTGTTACGCTGTCAGATATGCCCAACACTTCAGTCTAATCTCAAACAAAATATGTATACGAATCGAAAGAGAATTGTCGTCTGTTTCCATCTACAGATACAATTCTTGAATCAAAACTATTGCTAGTTCGTTTGCTTGTTGGTTTAGTAGTTTTACATCCAGAATCATACAAAATGTACATAGCTCAAAAGAGAATTGTCGTTTGTTCATATCAAGAAAGATGTGAACCAGAAACAGTCGTTCACTCATTGTACTTTGTTTGTTGTAGATGGATCAATGAATCTAAAATCGAGCAAACAGGTATATACGACCAGAGCTTGTGGGATTTATTCTCGTTATATATTTACGTCAAGAGAGTTGTCGTCAAAAAAGAGAATACAATCGTTTGTGGGTTTGGATCCGTTAATTGAATCGTATCATACTGTCGTCTGTTTGAATCAAAAAATTGTCGTCTGTTTGAATCTAAAAGTTGGCGTTTGTTTGTGTTAAACGTGTTATCTGCATGTTTGAATCTTAAAAAATAATGTCGTCTGTTTAGATCTTAAAAGTGTCGTCTGTTTAAATCAAGAAAGTGTCGTCTGTTTTAATCTATGAAGAGACGTATGTTTGAATAAAAAAAAAATCGTCTGCACATTTGAATCTAGAGAATGTCGTCTGGCGAATCTAAAAAAATACCATCGGTCATTTGACCTGCTTGATACTTTTCAAATAAGTACTAGACTAAGGTGTTGAATAAAAGTGGATTTAGTATTGAATTTGAACAAATAGACCAAATGCTCTTCCCTTTCGAATGCCCTCATAACACTAGAGTATCTATCAGTAATTAAAGCCAGTGTCAGAGAATTACTATACTAATTTTATTAATGAGGTATTTGGTATCAGGAATGTCTGGTCTACATGTATTCCAATACCAAAGGTAAAAGGATCGATGAAATACTATGTTATACGAAGTCATATTGAAAATACCATGAAGCAAAGAACCTCAATGACGTAACATCCGTCTTTGACAATATTTCCCATTATCTTCCGAAAAAAATCCAAGCTTAATACGAAGTCATCTGATTCGAGAGCGCGTGTCTCACATAATTTAAGTCAAGAGAAAGTGGTTGTGAACTGTATTGAAAGCTGTCTCGACTGATAACCACAAATGTCGTACACGTGTTTCTTCAAACGTACCAAGCTCAACAACTTTGTTAACCACATGACTTATATTACGTCCATTTTCATTGCATGTAAACGATAGTCACCTATTAAACCTTACATGCCACACTACTTCACAGCGTCAGTTGAACCTAAAGGCACCATTTGCACATAAAGATACCACGTGTTAACATTGTATCAACAGTTACATTTAAATAAGCAATGCGATATTTGAAACTAAGGTGAGCCTTAAAAGTGTTCACGACTGAATCCTCTTAGCCAACTATTGGAGGTCTTTAACCAAATGTTCAACTCAGGCAGCAAATTGCCATCCAGTAACTTTAGTTAAAACATTTAGACCAGCCACTCTTAGATAAGTTGATACAACATAAGAGACAATCCTACGGACCAGCTTCGAATATGTGGATTATTGTGGTGTGTGCGTTGCCATGGAAATACTTTGGTTCTGAGTGGCTCCCTTACTGCATCTCTCGTCATATATTTCTTCATCTTAGACATGATAAGCAACACGTTCAGCTTTCAATTACGGTCTTCAACAGACGAGGATAAGAAGAAACGTCAACAGTAGTCTATACAGCTTATCGTTTAAATAAATAACACCTCTATAGAAACCAAAGGTTCAATTACATCGACATTATACAGTACTATTTATTCGACCTTAGTACAACAATTTCAACAAAAAAGGAGCAATACAGAGAAAATGAAGTGAACTGCAGAGTAAAGTGCAGAGAAATGCAGAACAAAATGCACAGGAAAGCAGAGATAAACAAAGACAATGTATAAAATAGTACAGAAAAAGGCAGAGAAAATAGAGGCAACGCCGGAGAATTGCAGAGAAAAGTACAGAGAAATGCAGAGAAAAGTAAAGAGAAATGCAAAAAAAGATAATACGAAAATGTAGCAAAAAGTACAGAGAAAGACGGACAAACTACAGAGAACATACAGAGAAATGCAGAAAAAGTACAGAGAAAGACGGACAAACTACAGAGAACATACAGAGAAATACAGAAAAAAGTACAGAGAAATGCAAAAAATATGTAGGAAAAAGTACAGAGAAAGACGGACAAAATACAGAGAACATACAGAGAAATGCAAAGAAAAGTACCGAGAAGTGCAGAGAAAAGTACAGAGAAATGGGGAAAATCAAAGAAAATGTAGGAGAAAGTACAGAGAAAGATTGACAAAATATAAAGAACATACAGAGAAATTCAGAGAAAAGGAGAGAGAAATGCCGAAAAAGTAGAGAAATGCAGAGAAATGCAGAGAAAACAAAGAAAATGCAGAAAAGCACAGAGAAATGCAAAGAACATACAGAATAAATGCAGACATAATAGCGAGAAAACCAACATCAGATAAATACAGAGATAATACAAACAATACAGAGAAAGGAGAGATATTACAGATACATCCAGAATAGCATACAGAGAACTGTAGAGATAATGCAGCGAAATGGAAGATGGTCGCTTTGTTGAAGTTGTACTATACTTATATTGATCATGAACCCTAAATCAAGTAGATATATGAATGTTGAATAGATCCTAAGTACCCCCTTGCACGCGTAGGCGACAGATAATGGTTCTTTATGAATGGCATTTGTCTCGAAAGAAGCGGTCATTTCGGGCAGTTATGTGTCTGTCAAGTGTACATGTCTACTGAAGCACGTAAGTAAATGGTAAACATATGTCCTTTAGAAGTTGTCGGGAAACGAATACGCACATACATGTTTGAAAATGTGATAACAAATATGAATATTCGGAAAACAAAAGCGCACATACATGTATGGATTGTGACAGCAGTAAACAACGTGACTATGTACGTATTTACGCCTTTAACACCAGGAAAAGCTATTTTCAAATAATACCTAAATTGCTATATGTATTTTCATTGTGTATGTTCATGTTAAATTAACTTTGAAACTGTGTATAACCAAATCCCCTGTCGAAGAGACGAGACGCAAACAGAAACACAGAGATTAAAACTCACTATCACACTTTGCAAAGTTCAGCATGAAAAGCACATGTAGAAGATTTCATTGAAGCCCAAGACCAATAATTATACAATTAACCTTGGATAGAACCTGTTAGGGTCTAAAGAAAACAGTTCGCCATATGCAGGGTACCACTGTATCCACAACAAGTATACTTTGTGACTTGAAAACCAACATTATATATGCCATTGCTGAATATAAATAGCCATGTGCATTAACTGTAACTTATAATGCACAGTTTAGAATAGCCTTCGTTGTATTCGTGTGTCAAGAGTTCAATGGGGCAACACTAACGAATGGGTAAACACTAACGAATGGGTAAACACTAACGAATGGGTAAACCCTAACGAATGGGTAAACACTAACGAATGGGTAAACACTAACGAATGGGTAAACACTAACGAATGGGTAAACACTAACGAATGGGTAAACACTAAC
>ENA-OREC01000349-OREC01000349.1-marine-metagenome-genome-assembly--contig:-NODE-349-length-16875-cov-14.146089_pt1 | contig 16875 bp, 7 predicted proteins | sample MGYA00248626_ERZ508543 | MGnify/ENA primary metagenome ERZ508543 (study PRJEB26211, sample SAMN05518279) | marine metagenome | isolation source: Puget Sound, Washington, USA | host: Bankia setacea...
AGACAGACAGACAGACAGACAGACAGACAGACAGACAGACAGACAGACAGACAGACAGACAGACAGACAGACAGACACAGGGTGCACTTCTATAATCCCCTCCCACTCTGTGACAGGGCATTAAACATATTCTTGCATTTTCTTTGATGTACTTTTGACTATTTTCCCACTACTATGACTATTACTGTGCTGACTGTTGTTGATTGGTTGACTTACTTTCCCTCCTCGTTGAAGTCAGGTACTACATGGATGCCCAGTGGAGTGCCATCATTGGTAAGACAGATCAGTATCCCAACCTCCCTGTAATGGACAAGTTTCAGTGAGGGTTTCATGGAAAACTGTTGTAACTTTAGACATGAAATAAGAAGGTAGGTATGATAGTTTTCCACTACACTTGAAATGTGTACTCCAAACCAAGAAATGTGAGATAAACTTGCTTACAAGTGATAGTATATACTAAATCAGATAAAACCTTCTTGCAACCACTTCTAACATAATTATATTATTAAGTGAAAACAGGTGTTAATAACCTTCTTGCGTTCTTTTGAAATGTATTGGAAATGACAGGGTGAAAACAAGGAGGTTGTAAGTGTGTGTTTGATATAGGGGACACATACAACCTTATCGAATTCACTCCATAATATGTTCACAATGCAAGTATCTATCTTAATGTTTTTTAAAAACTTTTTCTTTCTATTTTAAATTCTTCATAGTTGGACTGGACCCAGTTGTACACCTACAAATGCAGGGACAAACAAACAAATAAAACAATGGGCAGAGCAAAATATTTGTGATTTTTGTACTTTGTTTTGAAAAGCAGGGGTGTTAGCACCATAAATAATACACCCTGTTTGTAACGTAATATAACCTGTAAATTCAATAATGTACAATTTGGAAACAGTGTGTGTAGTTCATAGACACATATTGAGTTATTTACAGAACTATGTACATTTCAGAACTTAAAACCAAAATGCGTTTTCCAGGTATAACTTCTGAAGAGTATACTGTACATGATTCAAAATAGACAGGTAATTAAAAACTCTTTATTCTACATCAGAAACCTCTTCTCTATTCAATAAAAGATAACTGCCTCAGCGCTTTATGATAACCTCAAACATATATTTCATCTCAGGTATTGTTTCCAGGGTAATGAAAGAACCTATAGTGGAGAACACAAAGAACCAGAACAAAAACTGATCATCTGGTATCACACTCAAACTTATATATTCAACTGTTTTAACATAGCTTTGGGTATTTACTCATAGCAATAAAAACATCTCTTGTTTATAAATGTTCTGCCTTTGTTTTGGTTATCAAAATTATACAGGAAATTGTTTTATTTATAAATTTAGAAATGCCAACATTAGAAAGTGATAATGTGAACCATTCGAAATGCTGTCAAGACAAAATTAAGTTGTTTGTTGATGTGTTTATCAAATCAGATATTATATCAGTATGTTTGATATATGAATATATATCAGTGGTTGTCTGTGTAGATCAGTTTCCAGTTTTAAACCAACAACACAATGAAGTCTCAAATTCATATATCTAAAAACTTATTTCTTTAAACTGCCTGTACCATTGAAAAAAACTGAACTGAAAGTCATAAAGTTAGTTCTCACCTTTTTGCTGGCTTTGGGATTATCTCCCTTTCCTGCTCTGGACTAGTGGCGCCGCCTACTGGACCTTGTCTTTCCGGCTGCTGCAAGGAAAAGGTCAATAATTTCATTCCTGTTTCTCTGGTGAACATCTTGCATTGATTTGTGTTTCTATCTATCTACCATCCACTTTTTTTCCACAGTATAAATCCTCCGTACTACTCACTCCACATAATGATGTTTATATGATGATGATCAAGACATTCTAAGGTGGTTGTAAAAAATATATCTGCACATCCCACAAGTAAACCTTACTTTTTTTATTGGCAGGTAATGGTATACTCTGCTACGGTGTCTAGTAGAGGCCTATCTATCAAAGGTAAGGCTGTAGAAAGGGTGGAAACACGATTGAAACCTACCAGCTGAGTTTTTATCAACACGGGGATGCCTCTAAATTTAAACTAATCAAGTAAGGAGGAATTATTTTTTAAACTCTAAGACTCTATCATCACCGTGGCAACAAACTAGAAGAAACAGATGCAGATTAGGTTCAATAGACTTTAATAGGGTTACAAGAGAAACATGATTGAAATATCAGTCGGCTGCCGAGAACAACTGAGTGAAAAGCTAAACAGGTATAAATGAAGCCAAAATCTGAAGTAAACAAAAGATGGAAGATTGTGTGCTATTCTAGGATTTCCAAGTGTTAGCAAGTTGTGGAAGCTGCATCTGGGCGTAACAATGATAAAGCTTCACATCTTTTCATTCTTTCACAAAAGACAGTAAATGTTGTACAAAACTTACCCCAAGTACTATAAATCAGTGATATATGATATAATACCATGAATATAAATGTTTTCCCTGTATAGCAGAATGATTCAAGATTATCATATTCGTAGCTCAGTGGTTAGTGCTCAAAGGATAAAGGAGTACAGAGGATTTCCTACCAGGCATTGGCTCAAAACACATCAAGGCATGCATTAGTTTTAACAGACTTAACAATTTACACGAATTGCCCAGTACTGGTTGGTTTCAGGAATAGGGTACCACTTATGAGCAGAAATGTTGTTATCCCATATCTTCTTTCTTCTGTGTTTGTTTAAATAATACTGACTCCTGTTCATTGCATTGTTTAATCATTTTGTGTGACAATTCATGTTGTATATCAAATAAAATGCATGTCACATTTTATTTAAGTCTGTCGCAATTTTTGAGTACAATTTCTTATAAATAACAACTACACGTAGGCATCAAAAAGAACTTGTAAGCACCTTACTAATGATCAAACTACAAATATGTACATCATTTACTCATTAACTGCTGAGGTAAGGTTACACATAATCAAAGAAGCATATATAAATTATCTTAGCACCATATTACACTATCATATCTGTAATGGGATGATCCACTTCCCGTTAGTATCTTATAACAACAAGTTCTAAGTGTCCATTACATAAGGTCACGTTACGTTATCTAATACAAACGTGTGTAAATTCAGTTGGTCACAAAATCATGTAATTTTGTTTCTTTTTGTTTCAACGATATTTAACGAGGGAGCTTATTTGACATAAGTCAATCTTCCATAAGACCTTCAAAGATGGTATTATTGTAATAGAACACCAGTCAACTTGTAGACACAGTGTCCCACATTATACATCTGCACCATAGATTTAAAAGTTTTTCAAATTTACAAAAGCTTCAACTTTCACAAACATCCAGAAAGTAAAATGTCAAGGACTCCTATAAAGTGTGTTTTCTAGGACAAACAAGTAAACTAAGTGACATTTACATTTATCAACATTTGCAGTTTTGAGAGAAAATAATTTTAAAAATACACACACAACATGTTTTAAACCAATTTCATCCACCAACATTGAATGCTATGAGACACTTACAGGTAGTATAAGCACACTCAATTGGTGGTAAAAGACTATGTTCCTCTCAGACTGTATTCTTCTTTAGACACTTCACCCTCACTCAGTTAAGTAACTGATTTGGTCAAGGTAAACTAGTTACTTTTTACCTGTGCTTACCAGTGACAACCGTATCAACCAACAACAACACAAAATTTAGTTGGAATGTCAATTTACAGTATGTTCTATAACAAGACTAGTATAAAGGGGGTGAACCCACCTGTTTGATTCTGTCCTCTTGTCTTTCCTGAGCTTCCAACCATTTGTACATATTGGGCTGGTTGCCAAGCGACTGTCGCCATGAGTCACGTGCAAAGCGACTGAAGGGTGGAGTTTTCTCCCTTTCTCGCTGCCCCTTAATGATTGGCCTGTGAGACTCATGTTGAGAGGCAGGGTCATCCTAAAAATTGAAACCATCAATGTGTTAATAAGTATACAGCCTTGATTAGGTTCTTAGACCTCTATGTTTAAATGCTGCCTTTCTTGAAATAGATCAAGTTATGGGCTGGTGTGCTGTCTGGTCAATTAAAAGGATTTTGTCACAAGCATGTGGGTATCATTTTGAGTTGAAAAACCAATAACTCATAACTTAAAATACCGCTTACTTTAATTTGATGCAACTATTGTGTGAATTGTCAATTTTTCCGTTTTTTTATCAATAACCCTTTTATAGTGCATTAGTTTACAAGTGGATAAAAACAGCTATTGAATATGTGTGACTCTCTGAAAACATGTGTTGATGATGATTATACCTGGGAATGTTGAGACGAGAAGCTTAAATTCAACGAAAAGCTTACATTCAACATATACTAACTCAGTTGGCAGCTTGACAAGATATAGTGTTATTGTTAAAACCTGGTTTATATAATAAATAACAGACTGTATGTGTATGTAAATATATCACATTCACATACTTGAACTTAAGGTGTAGTTTTACAGTTTATCAAGTGTTCACCCGTTTACAACAGTATCTGATACAAGTTGAGTCTCTCATTTTAAACAGTTATACATACAGTACATATTGAAGACCCATCACAAGACTGTGGTAACTAGTTCTTTATTCCAAAATCACACCAGTATTGCGTTAAACCATAATAGACTAATTGAGATCTATAAATAGTCAAGGTCATTAAGGGAGCTTTAAGCATCTTATTTGAGTGAGAAATTGATGAAATAAGATTTGCCTAGCTTGTTCGTGTATCCATTTTGGTTAAAACAGTGCCAAATTTCATATCATATAAAACAAAAATTCAAGTACTATAACAAAAATGCAATATTGTTTCTTTCTGTAGTTATTAGGCTATAAGCAAAATGAACAGGCTATATATTTACTATGATATACTACCGATTATAAAATTACTTACACTTAAATGTAAACCCTTGCAATATAATGAGCTTTGCAATATATAAACATAGATAATAAGCCAACACAACACTTAATATGAAGTGAAATAGAAACATAGATTTGTTTTGCAACATGTGACACTTTATCAGGTAGCTGACTTGTCCCCCAATGTACGCCTTGTATCAATATATATATCAACTGATTACATTCTTATGTTAAGGAATAAACAGTGAATACATTATTCAATAAGGAAACTTAAATTTTACCAAGTGTTCTTCATGCAGTCTCACATTGTCTTATTTCTGCAGATAGTTATATATTTAGGTGGCCTTATTATTGAGAGGGTTTAAAAAGAGAGGGTTTAAAGAACAGATATCAGATAACTTATCTAGTTTTCAATGTAATATAACCATAACAGGTATCTTTATTACATGTCTTATACTAGCCTAATATTAGACAGAGATCAACACAACATGCAAGAAATCTGTGAAAGTCACCATGTCACCATGTCCAGTGGTGGGGCGTAGCATGCTAACGGTCATGGTATAAAAAGATGTTGACACTTGTCATATTAATATAAATCTTTATAAAACTTGTTCCAAAGACATTTGACTACTAAATTCACCAACAATTGAGTCTGGCTCAACATTTCCAAAGCTTAATTGTTTCATATAAGTTTATATTAAATGACATGGCATGATGTAAGATCCTATATTTCAGCAAACCTTTCCCATATAGACACTATCAGTAGTGTTGGCAGTTCCTCAATAAATCAGATTAAACCAATACAAAACAGACTAACAGACTGTGTTTTCAATTCGTAAATTCCATCAAGTGAGTTTTATCACATCATGTACTAAAAAGCAAACATATCAAAATTGTACAATATTGTGTTATTTTATATTCTAACATGATCCGTGTTAAACTACTGTTGTTAATAATTCGATATACAACTGTACTACTTTCTGGCACGGACGGCACAGACCTATTATTTTAGGTCCGTATTTCTGGCTGTTCTGATTCAGCGGAAGTAAACCGGCTACCGCACGCACTAAAAGTAACAAACAGTTTACCCTTTTAATTTGTTGTTGATCATGTTAGAATTCAAATAAAATATGAAATACTGTCAAATATCGGCTCATTAACAATGGTTTGTAGTTCTGATGCTTGTTATTAACCACTTTAAGGCCTCCGGCATGCCTAGTTAATTCCTACGCATCAGAACGACAAACTGTTGTTAATGAGCCGATATACAACGGTAATTCATATCTTATTTCTTAATTCTACATTGCAGGAAACTCTTATATTATACATGTAATGAAGGTTGTAACATTATTGAGACTACCTGGATTTGCATTTTAATGTCAGTTAATGATACAATACCAAATATTTCTAAACCAAATCAAGCATTGCAAATCAAGTATGTTATTTTGTTAGTACTGATCCCTTGTATAATTAGATATGAGAAAATATTAAATAAAGGTGGTTACAAAAAAAAAGAGAAAACAGTTTATGTCGCCAAACTTGCATTTTAAGATTTAAAAATGACATGTTTAAGATATATAAATTCTAAAATTGACAGTGAATATGTTGTTCTAATTTTCGCCCACATACCAGGGAATATCACAATTTCTTTTTACCTTAAACTTCAATAAACAAGAATATAAAATGTCAATATACATATACAAGTGTTTAAGCGCACCTCAAGTATAACGTTTAACTCCATTTATATACTCCATAATTTGTTGGCCGTCCAAAATCTGTTTGGCTCACCATGGTCTGTATATACTCTTTCACACAAATATGCCCAGCGTGAAATATTATACGTCCAATTAAGCTTTACATATTCCATGTTACACACACACAGGTATCCTCAGTGTATATAAAGTTGATTTTGTTTGTTGTATGTACTATATCTAGTCTATCTACCCATGTATTACATTATACATACTTCCTCAACATTTAAATCCACTTTTGACCTACATTTTAAACAAACATGCTGTAAAGGAAGTGGTACATAAAGTATCTTATCTATATTAAATCCAATAAACAAATGTCAAAGTTAAACAGTCTGGGGACAATGTTCAACCCCTATATATTCACCCAAACAATAGAAACTTCTGACTTCCCTAGGTGTAAAGTATATATCCACAAGACTCTGAACACCTAAGCTAATTAACCCTCCTTCACATAACTAATCCTTGAGAAACAACAGAAGTAACATCAGTCCAAGGTAACATAGACCAAACTTTGACTTATAAACACCATCAAGCAGCTTCAGTTTCCTAGAATTAACTTTAACCCAGATTTTCATACTGTATATTATTAAGTCCTTGAAATCCAGCTTAAAACTTCCAAACACTGAACTAAATGTAGTCTAATAGGCATTCTTTAAGATCTGTATTTTCTTTTGTCAGTGAATACTTTGGGAACCCCGTTGAACACTAAGTCTAGTACATTTCTCAGATTTTTCCATTGTTTTACCCTCAGATATCTAGACTTACACTCTTAATTGCCTTCCTAATTTGTCCAACAGTTGTTCACATAAATAACAACACACTCATCTTAATTAATAATTGACTCACACCTGTTCAGAGTGGTTGTATATAGCTTTTGTAGCGAGTGTTTTCCTTCTCTGCTTTTTGCTCTCGCTGAAACCATAATTATATCTACTTTAAGTTTAGTACTCCAAAAAATAATTCCAAGGGTTTTGATAAGTCCTGTTTGCCCACCTGTTGATGCATTTATTATTAATGTTACAAAATTCACAAGGAAGCCAAGCAAATCCTCAAATAGTTATGCTTCTATAGATCCAGGACACTATACTGATACCCCAACACAAGTAACAAACTTAGAGGTAAATAGCGGCACGTGTCCAGGAAATTGTTAGAGCCTAGAATATCAAAAAGGAGAAATACAGACATGTTTAATTAAACAAAATCAAAACAACCTCAGAAAGGAAGAGATCTCAGAATTCCTGACAAATGTTATGGGTCCAAGATAACAAATCCAGGGATGAAAGTGATTGAGTTCCAAGTGCTATGGTTACTATGGTTACTAAAGAAGCAGATAGAACACTTTTGTATTCATCCCTCTGTATTCTGACATAAAATTCATAATTTCACAGGAGTACAATGTACAATCTCTTTAATTAGCCTGTACCACTATAATATATACAATTAAACTTTAGAAACATTAAATTAAAAAATGAATCTGAGAATAACCAAAAAGAGTATAGACATTTTAACATTATATTTTTTCCCAAACCCTGACTGAACCTTGATGGATTCAACACTTTAAAACACATTAAAATCCAGAACAATCTCGAGAATTCACAAGAGTGCAACATAGGTAAGATCTTATTTTCAAAACACGAAATTCGAAAGTGTACACTGAACTGTATCATCTATAACATACATAATCACTATAGACAAGTTGTGCTTTATGATACACACTTTACCATTAATTACTCTTAGACTTCTCAGCGGATTAACACACTCTAACTTAATATTTACTTTATAGGATTAATCCATGAGCTAATCTTATTCACGTCTAAAATTATATTAGTCTAATATCAGTCATAGAGGCCATATAAGCTCTCAAACAAAATGCCACACCGTGAAACCCTACACCGACGTATACAGTTACGAAAGCTCGCCATATCGCCAGCTAAACTATTCATTATCCAAAAACACACAAAAACAATAAGTAGACAATGTAGATACACACAAAACAAGCGTTACCTTCTATGTTATTTGTGACACAGAAGTTAAATACCGTAAAACTTATAGTAATTGTACAGGTTCATATCAGTATGTACATGCAAACTACAACAAAACCAGTAATATTTGTTACGCACTAATTTTCATATTTTTTGTAGGTAGCTTTAACCATAATTTATGATCATCAACAAGGCAACATTTGAAGTATTGTACACGTGAAAGCTTTTTTAGGATTCCATAAATAAAGGTACTCTGGAAAACAATAAAATTATAATTTATCGCAAAAACCAACCATTTCATAGTTACAAAAAGTGCAATCAAAACAGTTGAAGCAATACATATATAAGTGTTTTTCTGTATTTTTCCTTTTTTAATTACAAAAATCACATATTTTCTATATATATGCACTACTTCTAAGCCATATGACAAACCAAGGTCACACCCAATACAGTTTGTGAGAATGTTTATTGTTACATGTTAACCTTGGGGTGGTAATTTACAATAAACATAGGTATGTTTTATGTTACGCAAGGCAGTACAACAGCAACTGGTTGCGGAAGAACCCATCTGACTGAGATTTATGTAACAGTCAATTGAAAGTCAAGGTCACCATCTTGTATTTCATTGTATAAGTCATGTTTTAAATGTCATTAGATGATGGCTGAGTATGTAAGGTTCAATAAAATGTATATTAATGAACACATGAAATAGGATTTGGAAACTTGGATGGTTTGGTTCTTATCATAGGTTACTACTATTACTAAGGTATAAATAAACACCACTTTAAAGTGTTATTTACCCATGGAAGTGTTCCAAATCAGTCGACTCTTTGGAGATGAAAATGTGTGCACTGACCATCAGACAAGTAAAGATTAGTGTACATATATGTATCACAAGAAGTTGGTTCAAACATTTACTAAATTAAAGTCTTTAAAAAGAAGTCAGAAAGTTATGGATTTGTGCATACTTTTTTTTAGGAATGTCAATGAGTTTTTTTTGTATGATGGTGTATTACTTTTGAGCAAGAAAAGGTTGGTATTTACAAATTAAATCTAAAGATGACTCCTTTTGTTTTGTTAACTCCTTGTCTTATTCCGAATCCAGCGTCTATAATTATGTCAAGAGAGGCAACTGAGCATAACTGTATAAGAGTATGTACAAGAGTTACTTCCCTGTTTTGTCTATCTACCATACAGATAATTATTACATACGTTACAAATCAACACACTTTGTACTCTAGCCCACTGCATTAGACAAATTGGAAACATCAAAGTCCCGAGTATGATATCACAAATTATTAACATAAAGTCCAGTAATATAACAGAATTGGCAAATGCAAACAGACCTGAGACAAAGTTATCATTAATTTAGTACTGTTTATTGCATACAGACATACAATTACATGCATCTCTGCTCGTTACTTCATCGTTAGTTCACTGTGGGTGTCAACATCTCACCACTCTGTCTCTCTTTCTCTCTCCATTTTGGACTAAGTAGAAATCCATGTCAGTACAAGCAAGTAATATATGAACTGATGTTGTAGTAATGCATCGAGGATGACTGTGATATCAGTATTTGTCTTGGCCATACAGTGTTGGTGCTTGTTGTTTTGGGGGAAAAGGGTAAATACAGTTTTACATAATAATTTGGTAAAAGAAACTTCATCAAACGTTGAAAACGATTAACGAGAACATTAGTTACTACACTAATCATTTTCTAGAGAATTGTGACCTGTTTTGTTATAAATACTTGATGCTTGATAATAAATACCATCCAACACATTGAATCCTAAAGTGGTTTAATTGTTAGTTTTACACATACATTACTGGAAATTTAGCCAAGTATGTAAACAGGTGTTCTATGGGAGTATAATAATTTGAGTAAGGTGATGGACAGTTTGATAGTTGGCCTATAAAACAGGTCAAAGGTCTATAAGGTGAGAGGAAGTATATATGAACCAGCAATTAATGCATTTAACCATGACTGTATTGGATAAAGCAGGGCTCATAAGATGGAAACATGCTGGATTAACTCCCTGATTGGTCTGTCTTCTCCCAATTTGTGAAGAGAGAGAGAGAGGTCAGTTTTCTATACCAAAATATTCAAAACATAAAACAGCCTGCAATTGCTCTCTGAATTCGCCCTGAAAATTCCAAAACATTTCATGCCGTTGCTTAAAGCTTCAGTTCCCCTTATCATAACTTATAAAAGATGGAAGTATCACTTTCCTCTGAACCCTAATAGATAAAACAACTTGCTTGTAGATTTCCTTACTATATATATAAGTTTCCCCTATATTCATGCAGGTACAAACTTGAGCCCTGGTAAATGCCAAATTGCTAAATGAAACGCAGTTAATGGTCACTTAGGTATACTGATGGACATAACAATTTACAACAGCAAAGTCATAGACAGTCTATAGTGACAAGTATTGAATATTAGAAGGGATGATAATTAACAAAAGACATACCCATGTATAAGTAGTTAATAATTTAAAAGGGAATGGCTTAAGATTACCTATCCAAATATCTGATTGAGTAATAGGTTGTCTTATGTATAACTTTGGAGATTTTGTACTATATGTTAGACCTTTATAACAGAAAGATCAGACCAGGCCTTGAAATAAATAACAATGAAAGCTGAATAAATGTCCTAATCCAATAGAGGATATTGTATGAGAACATTGACCAGATACTCCCGAATAAATTACATGGACCTGAGTGCATTACAAAATAGGTGTTACATGTGTATACAATAGACATGTGTTCTATACTCTGTTGTAATAATACGATAGTCTAATCCACCTATTTCACAATTCAACAGTCCGTGTAATGAATTCATGAGTGTCTGGTCAATGTTTGTATACAATATCAACCAATCTCAAATGTTATCATTTTTCGAAATAGTTATCAGCATTGTTTTAGAAGCTATAAATTCACTACTATATAACTATTCATGTCTATAGCCTACACTCAGCTGACCACTATGAAACCTGATGATACATTCAATCAGACCCTTTTATAAACTCAGATCAAATATGTTCCATGTAACAATTAAACAATTATGAGTTTCCCCTTTGCAGGGCCGATTCCTTGCAGACCACTCCTCCTACACCACAACCACCACCCTATTAACAAAACAACAACAAAAACATGACAACTTCCATCTACCCCAATACAACATATTTATTGATAACATTATAACAGGACATAAACAAAAACAAATAATCTCAAAGTTAAACAGAGTCATAAAGTTTACAGTTAAAACTTGACATTAAAAGGGTGACCACAATAAACTTAAAAGAGAAAAGTCACCCTAAGAGTCCATTGTTAATACCAGCATATAGCCATTTGCGGTAACAGTGATTTCACATTTGCTAATCTTCAGTAAACTATTGACATCATTGGTCCAAATAAACACTACTAAAAGCTACCAAGATGTTTGAACCCCTCAAAAGTGACTCCTTTCTTTACTTTTACGATAAATGTTTAATATTTTATGAGTGTTTACCCATTTAAGTTTGCTTCAAGTTTTTGAACCGTACCGCAAACATAAACAATTTGGTTAGGGTTTTACACCATAAAAGTTCCGATAACATACCTCAAAATCCACAATAAAACATGTGAAATAATCGTTAAAACTAATATATACTATAACTAAGACCTGTAATTAATTCTGTTTCCATGGCGATCAATTTTATTGCATTTCTCTAAGATATGATTTTCCTTTAACAACCAAAGAACTCATAATTACTTTGCTTAGTTCATTATTTTGCTTCCTCTGAAATGCAGTCATAAGTGCAACCATCTAGCAGACAATTAAAAGCACCAGGAATTTGTTACAAGATGATGTTTTAGATTACAAATTTATAAAGGAGAATTACCTGTATTTCAAGGATTGAGGTTTTAAATGTTTGTTGTAATCAAATTCTAGAACTGACATATTAGTATACATTAATCTACAGCAACCAGATGTACTAAGTGCATCAGGGAACATTTCAAAGCTTAGAATATTTACAGCAACCATAGTACTAGTGCAAATGAATGAATTAACTGCCTCCTAAAACAAACAGATCTGACATGTAGACTCTCTATTTAAATTGTCTTTACTAATTAAGGTCAACATTTTGCCATAGGACCTTTGACCTTCAGCTTTCCATTGGTCAACTGCAATCAAAGCTTGGATAGTTGAGGTCACTTGAACAACCTCTGGTCAAAGTGTAACTCTAGCCAACTCTGAGGAGCGTGTAATTCAAGCCATTGCATTAATCTCTGGCCTGGGTTACAATTGGTCGTAAAAATGATTAAGTTACTAATGGTCCTTTCATCTCTTTAATTTATTCAGTTTTCCTTCTGTTGCCATAGAAATAAATGCACAGACAAAATGTAAGGCCAGAGATATGGCCCTAATGACATTGTTAAGGTTCCAGAAGAATAGCAAACTTACATGTACCCTAAAATTAAGAGAAGTAAAACCCAGAGTCCCACAGTCTGTCTGTCTGATTATACCCCCCACGTCCTAAAAATAAATTTAAAAACTGTTCATTAGTTGGTGGTATAATTACAACAAGTATTATCTCAGAAATGATTTATAACAGGCTGCTATAATTATAACCAGCAACCCTGATTTGTGAAAGAGCATCTGGTGGGTCTATTTAGTCCATGAATAATACCAATCTTTTGCTCTTTCATATTGTCTAGACATTTAACCATGACTTATAACATCATACCAGAAAAAAACATTCTTTCAACTTATTCAACTATCGAACAAAAATAGCAGATGATAAAAAATATGCACATATAGTGAGAAAAAAGAACATACACATATAGGTTGAACAAGATAAATATTAAAAAAATGCATTTACAAGCGTTCATGTACAGATCCTGGGCCCAATTTCATAATGATTTAACCCAGCTTAAGCTTAATCCAAAATATTTCAGGCAACTTTTTAAAGTTTAGACTAGTTTATCAGAAGTGTTAAAGGCAAAATATATAGTTTTAACTTATGCATGGATATTTAAATCAATTGTATTTGTTAGAACAACACAGCAATTCATTTTAAAAAATCAGGGTAAATCATTGATTATGAAATTCGACCCTGGATGCTTACTAAAGAATATTATCGGTAATTGTCCACCACCAAAAACAAAATCTCATAATGATCCTGATTAAAAGTCACACAGATCTGGTGAAATTTGTTCGGATTTTTAATGACTAAAATTTATTACATCATCATATTTCGATTGGTACTAACAAACTGTTGAGTGTTTCCATAGTAACAACCTAAATAAATTTCATCTGTTAAAATTATGTAAAATCTCCCGAATAATGAACACATTTCAGTTGCCTTGAAGACTGACAAGTAGGTTAAATCATAAAAACAATCATCAATAAAATCATTTAAAAGTATTATTTTGAACTAATTATCTTAATCTACACAATAATTACATTTTTCATGTTGAGTACACCGCTACTGTAAGATGGCTTTTATTTGTGAGGTTTAAATTTACTCTTTCTAAGCACAAGACTATCAGCATTGTTAAAGATCTAAACATAGAAATTAACAACACAAACTTGTTTATGTCTTAAATCAAAGCAATACTGATGGGCAAATTAGTAAATTCAAGAAGTAGACAGTTGTATCATGGGAACCACAAAATTGTGCAAGAAAAAGAAAAGTTTAAAATCTACGTTAAATTTTTCATCCAGACATTCACAAAGCTACGATGTAATACCGCTGTAACTAATCATCCACTTTGGCCATAGATAGGTCTGTTTTGTAGCCAGATGTCCAAGGTTTCATAAATATCACTTAGTCCCATCAGTCAACGGTGACATTTCCAAGTGTGAAAATATCCTAGCTGTTTTCATATACATGTCAAATCTCCATGTTTAACAAAATATCAACACAGCAAGCTTGTATATGTGAGAGGGGTACACTCTGACAGAACCAGGACTTTACATTGATAAGTAGAAACTGGAAATAATTTGTCTTTTATTTTATCTCCTAGTATAAATACACCAAACATATTATTTAACCCTCAATAGCAAAACAAGGTCAGTTTGAAAACAAGCTTATCATGAAATTCACAAAAACTTTGTTGTCAACACAAGGTTGTGTCGATATGTTAATGTTTTTGCCATTAAGTGACCTATTTGTTCTTAATTTCAATATTACAATGTCGCTGTAACCACCTAAAACTTGTCTGTTAGGAACATTGTGTATGTAAACCAGGAACACATTCTGTTTAGGGAGATCTTGGTGCAATTTAGGGTTTACTTTTAAGGCAAGAAGTGATTTTGATTTCGCAATTAAAGTGTATAAGGTCAAATCAGTGTTCTGTTTGTTGTTGTTGTTGTTGTTGTGTTTTTTTCTCCATTTGATAGACTTCAGAAAAGTCCCTATCATCTGAGTCAGCAGCTCATCTTGTTTACAATGTACAGGAATGTATCAGTAAACTCACAAAAACCTACTTACAGATTTTAATTTTAAATTTGGACACAGAAAAAACATGAAATTTGACACCAGCTTCAGTAATAATTACCTATAGCAAATTTTGGACAGAAATGGAAAAAGTAGAGATAATACAAACGAGTTGAGGTATTTGAAGAAGTTACAATGTCTTTACGTGACAATGTCCATGTAAATAACACCAAGTACATCTTGTAGTTTGGCTTTGTATAGATGGCCAATTACAGTGTCTCTTATAATCCCAACGCAATACAAACGTAAGAAACCTCTGAATTGTGTATTTGATACAACTATCGCATTGAGCTTTTCTGGTCTATTCCGGTGGTCTGTGATTCGATAACAAATGGATGAGTGATTCATATCCACTTTTGTCAACAGATACTAAGATATCAAATATATGAGTACAAGAGCTAGCTATCTATCGCAATACAAGCGGTTGCGTGACAGGTAATATTTCGAGGGGTACAAAATAACGTCCGCTTTCAATACTCAGAGTCTTAGGTCTATCAAATACCAGATGAGTCACTAACTAATGTGTAGCTTATTTAATTACATTGGTACATCAGTTTACATGTACCACACACAGCTTTGTAAGGATGATTGTGAAATGCTGGTATAACATGAAAGGTATTTTAGGTTTTTACTGTAGCTTCCTTTTTCCATATCCGTTATTCCAATAAAATACATGATTTTACCTGAACAAGAGAAATAATGGATTCTGCACATGTTTAAAAAATAAAAGATCAAGCTAGAGCCTCAGCCTTGTCAGTCTTAACAAGCCAGGTATTCCATCCCAATATTAAAGTATTCTGTCTCAAGCTAGAGGTATTCAGTCCCAAGCTAGAGGTTTAACTATTCAGTCTAAAGCTATAGGTCTTCAGTTTCAATCTAGAGGTCTTCAGTTTCAATCTAGAGGTCTTCAGTCTCAGTATAGAGGTATTCAGTCTCAAAGAAGAGGTATTCAGTCCCAAGCTAGAGGTTTAACTATTCAGTCTAAAGCTATAGGTCTTCAGTTTCAATCTAGAGGTCTTCAGTTTCAATCTAGAGGTCTTCAGTCTCAGTATAGAGGTATTCAGTCTCAATATAGAGATATTTAGTCTCAAAGAAGAGGTATTCATTCTCAAAGAAGAGGTATTCAGTCTCAAAGTAGAGGTATTCAGTCTCAAAGTAGAGGTATTCAGTCTCAAAGAAGAGGTATTCAGTCTCAACGTAGAGGTATTCAGTCTCAAAGAAGAGGTATTCAGTCTCATTATATAGGTATTCAGTCTCAATAAAGAGGTATTTAGTCTTCAGGAGAGAAATGAGTCTCACTGTAGAGGTATTCTGTGTTTCAATATAGAGATATTCAGTCTCACCCAAATTGCTAATAGAGTCATAGGAGCAAGTTTTTGCATCTATAGAAATAACCCTGAATGTAACGAGGTCATTCAAAATGCTTTTACTGACTTCTCATGTTACCATGGAAACAGCTGTGTACAGGAAGTAAATATAAACACCAGCATCAGGTTATTATCTATCTTAAATGACAAGCTTGTTCTGCCTCGTTGGTGTTTGTGTTGTTTTTTCTACTCAAGTTACAATCTGAAGCCAACTTCTATATAGATAGAGAACAGATTGGATATAATGGTTGTGCTACCAGGGTAGCATGGTGTTATCAAATTGAATTAAAGTATAATCAGAAAAGTTTGATTATAAACATATCATACTGTAAACTTGAACATGTGCTGTTACACATGTATTTCTTTTTCAACCAATAATGGATTAGCTACAAGAACTCAACAATTACATAGTTTGAAACATCCCCCAAAATACAAATTCCAATTTC
>ENA-OREC01000350-OREC01000350.1-marine-metagenome-genome-assembly--contig:-NODE-350-length-16868-cov-12.060032_pt1 | contig 16868 bp, 4 predicted proteins | sample MGYA00248626_ERZ508543 | MGnify/ENA primary metagenome ERZ508543 (study PRJEB26211, sample SAMN05518279) | marine metagenome | isolation source: Puget Sound, Washington, USA | host: Bankia setacea...
CCAATATCATATACATGTATAACAGAATAAAGATTAGTGTGATCGATGGTACTTAACTCCAATATCATATACATGTACACATTATTTGATAAGTTTACAAGTGAACATGCAAATAGATAACTAGAACCACACACTGTAAAGTTGTCTAAAGAGGATTTCAGGGAACATCTAGCATCAAATAATTGCAAAAGGCATTTATTAAGCACATAATTCATGCAGAGACAATAACTCAGTATTAAAAGATACAGTTTTGTACAATTAACAAATATACCCTAACAATACTTGTACTTATTTCAGAATTGAATCAATACAATAAATATATACATGGTGATATAAACGTTGCAATGCCTATTACATGTTCACTTAATTTCCAGAGTCAACGAGGAAACAAGTAAAAAGGTCATCCACCATAGATAATAATACACCTATTACAAGAATTGAATTGATAATTTACATGAGCTATAAGAGGGAGCTAGGTTTTCCAGATAGCAGTCTATTTTACATTAATGTATAGCTACAAGATCCGAAGAGTCGTTCCAAAGACTAAATCATACACATTTCAACTGCATACCCTTAATACCATATATTACTTTTTCACATGCATTACAAACTAGCCTAGAAAGCTAGAATACTAATCTATATTTAAACTTTTGAGAATCTGTTCAATCAGTTAATAGTTTTCAATGTCATACTGCTCTTCATAGTAGCCAGCATACAAAGTTCCATCATTACTAAACTGTCCCGCTGCAGATGTATGAGGCACCATATGTGTGTAACCTTGACCTTGAATCATTGTCTGATCATTACCCATTTGACCTTGACCTTCAGACTGTGTAACCGTGGTAATTGGAACAGCTGTTCTGTGGTCAAGGTCACCTACAGGCACGACCCCTGAGACCCCCGGGTAAGCAGGAGGAGAGGACTGGCGTTGATGATACATAGCAAAGTGTGACTGGTCTATAGCCTGGTTTTGTGATGATGCTATATTCTGTAGAATTTCTGTAACATTATCATTTCTTATCAGCTGTGAATCATCGTCTCTAAATTGACCTGTTCCACTTCTAAGCTGTTGAATCTGATTTCGGATACTAAGAATTGCATCATCATGTTGATTTGTTGGATCTTGAAGGTCAATAACTAGATTTTCAGCCTCATGGAATGACAGGGGAGACTGTGGGACTTGCTGAGTATGAGCTGTATCTTGGGTGGAATGATTCTCAACAATAAGTCTATTGTTACTGAAACCACTATTGTGCATAGTAGAGGATTTTGCTGCTAGTGAACGATGGCCATGGCTCTCGAACGCTTCTTTCAAAATCATGCGAGCTTCACGGGAATGAGGGTCCAACAGTTTAGGTACTTCAGTACTTGTTGCAGTGTATCTATTCAAGTCTGGGTTCTGAGGTTCATACTGCTGTAAGATAGTATTTTGCTCATGAACTTGTGAACGGGACAGCTGTGACTGCATATTGACTGACATATTCATATTTTGACGCTGGAGGTCACTCATCATTTGACTTTCTGAATCTGCATGCTGCTGATACGTATGCATATCTGTCATCAACATTGGCACTGCTCCAGACAAGCTGCCAGTATCTACAGGTGTTGCACCATGACTCGTTTTCATATGATCTATACTTCCCACGTCGATCAAGTGTCGGAAGTCCCGAATATCTGCCACTCCCTGGGATGTTTTATCTACATCAGTCATTTCAAATGTTTCGTTTACATGGGCATTAACTTGCACAGTATTTACATGAGCTCCATTGTTCTGAATGTAGGCCTCATTTCCAGACATATTCACAGAATCATTCACATCGGACAAAACAAGAATCTCTAATGGAACATTGATATTGCTGTCTCCTTTTCTCGTCATCTTTTTGGCCTCCACATTAGAAGGGGTAGTATTAACATTACTAGTTGTAATCATAAAGTGTTCAAGTTCTTTCTCTGCACCTGGTACGGATTCCTCCAGCTCCTCTTTCATGTAAGTTTTCACAACATTGTTAGGGAATTTATGTTTACTGCATAAATGTAGCTTCATATTACCTCTAGTTGTAGACCTGTATGTACACTCAAGCACGGGACACAAGAAAGGTTTCTCCCCAGAATGTATACGTGAATGTACCTTCAACTGTGTACGGGTCTTAAATGATTTCGGACATTCGATACACTTGTATCTCTTCACTTTATTATGTTTATGGAAAATGTGACTATTCAAACAAGTTCTGGACTTGAACCCTGTTCCGCATGTATTACAAACAAACGGATTGTCTTCAAAATGGATTAACTTATGTTCTCGGAGCTGAAACTTAGTGAAAAACTCTTTCTTACATAAGTCACATGTGAATGGTTTCCAACCTCTGGGTAAAGGAACGCCATGTCGGAAATATTTATGGAAATGAATGTAATATATTCCACATTCTTTAGTCTTGTATCCACAAATATCACACACCCTGGAATCCTTTGTTGGTGCGTTTTTATCCTCAATGTTAACATATTCCACAGATTCGTCCACTGTGATCTCGTGTGTTGCCACTACATGAGACAAAGCACGTTTAGCAAACAAGAACTCACTATCACAGAAACAACACCTGTATAGTTTATCACCAGATATTTTAGAAGCCATAGAATCAAACTCAGCAACCTTCTCCAGCAAGGCTTCATTCTTCACCTGTGGTTTCCTAATTCTCTTTTTTGGTACTTTTGGCATCACTTTCTTTGCTGCAGCTTCTGTCTTAAACATCGGTTGTTCTAGATCATCATGTACTGTAGGGTGTGTGATAACATTACCTAAGTCTGTGGCACCTGTATCAGTAAGTTTAACATCTTCCTCATTCTTCATCATTTCTCGTATTTCCTTAGTACGCTTCTTGGGTGGTGGTCTCATATACACTTTATCTTTCATGTCAAACTGGTCTGCTGCAGATTTCCTGTATAAGAAACAATATAGTTAAGAGTTAAGTCATAAAAAGTATAATATTTTATGTAACACAATCTCTACTAAAGTTGTACAAGCCTTGAAACAATTATCACTATATACAAAAGTCATCTCTTGTAACAATTATTCTTAAATATCAATATATATATATATACACATGGAAGACATAATTCTATAACAATGTCTACACAGTGTACATACAACTACACATGACAAGTCATAAAACAACTTTGAAAATCCTCTTCTGTCTAAATGGTTTCAGTTCAGACAATCAAAGTTTGTATTGGAGAAATAAACTTGGTGCCACAAAGTGTTCAGTTTGTAATAGTTTCAAGTTTTATGAGTGCTCAATATAGTTTCACTATACAATTAAGTGATGACTTATCTTACCTGAATCTTGCTTTCTTAGGTGGAGTGATCACAACAACATTATCATTGGCTGAAGCTTTACAATTATCCCTCTCAGTGCTACCCCCTGGTACACTTTGTGCTGTCTTTTCTGCTGTACCTGTTTGTGGTCTACATTCTATAGCTGTACTTGTGCTAATGACCTTCATATTTTGACCTTGGTCAGCAACATGCATGTACATATTTGCATCTGAAGTAGCAGCTTGTAAACTACCAGTTGAACCAGGTTTCAAGTTACTCTGCTTTTCATTCAATTCTGCAGCTACATATGTAACAGTTGCCTTTTTGGCACTCTGAGCTCTACCCCTTTTAGCTCTGGTTGCCACTGGTTTAGTATAAACTCCACTTGTATCATTTGACTTTGCTTTCTTCTGTGATGCCACTTCTAGAACACTCATATTACTTGGCCGTTTTCTGAATCTTGTTCCAGTAGTAACCTTTTCAGCATCTTTTACCAGATTCTTTTCTGTGTCTGTAAGAATATCATTTGCTGCAAGTTCCAGTTTGTTTAGTTCTTCTTCATCAAGCTTTCCGGTGACCAGTGGATCTGGAAGCTCAATTGCCTCAAGCGTGAACGGTTTCTTGATTTCTTGAACATTTTTCCTTATTCCACCACTACTCCTGATTCTCTTTCCTTTAACAACAGGTGGTGACTTTGTCTGAGTAACCTGGGTTACCGTCACACCAGTATCTTTATTACTTTTACCAGTATTCTTCTGTGGACTTTCAAAAATGTCCATAGAACCTGGTTTGTTTAAGGCACCTTTGATAGTTGCAGCACTAGTTGGCAAGTGACATTTACTTAGATCTGCATTGTTTAATGTTGTTTTCATACCCTGATTGTCTAAACTTTGTGCTTCTAAGTTATTCCTCCCAACTTTCTCATCAGAGCTATTATTAACATTAGCCACATTTGCAACACCTTTTCTGTTCCTTCTTCGTTTCCGTATTGGTATATTACTCTGGGAAGGATCGTTATTTATCCAGTCGCTGTCCAAAGCATCTATAAGCACTGTCTTTTCCAACCATAAAACATCGGATGCCTCAGTCTTCTCAATAGAGTTATCTACAATTTCTTTTGACAATTCATTTTCTTTCATCATCGTTTCTTCATGTATTGCTTTCATGTTTGTTTGGTTTGAGTTTGCATTGACTACTCCAAAATCTAGCTCTATTTCTTGTACATCAGTTCCTCTAATAGACTTCACTACTACGGAACCATGTTTTGTAGATACAGAGTTTGCTTCAGATACTGTGCCAAAGTTAGTTGTCATGGCAAATGTTTCACTAGCTGAGTTACTCCAAACAACTGAAGGCGGAAAATTCACAGAGACCTCATCTATAGAACTGTGTGTTGTAGTTGTTTGTGAGCTCCTCGATGAAATGGATGTGTTGCTTACATTCTGACTTGCTTCTACTAAGTTGGACAATAGCATTACATCTGTGTCAGATGTCAGCGATTTACTTAGATGCTTGTACTGATTCCTCAGAGCTGATGGTGTCTGTGAACCTATAGTATTTTCTGGAGTGCGTGAAGCTTTGGGTATTTTCTGGCTTGCCTGTGCAAGTTGGTTGGTGACAATGTTAGATTCAGCTGTATGATCTACATAAGAAACCATGTCTGTTGGCACGGTCATACTCTACAAAATAAAACAAAAACATACCTACTATTTGGATGACTGATAATATACAAATAGTAAAGTCAAAACAAAAAACACTTTGATTTGGCAAATAAAAAAGTTACTTCATTTTGTGTACACCTTTAAATACCTCTTTTTTTTATCATGATACATGTTCTGTTATCGACTATTGCTATCAGAAAAGCTTCTAAAAAGATTTACTCAAGTTGCTTACATTGTTATGATTTTTAACCTAAAAACTAAACTAATTGTAATTGTATTTTTCTTCAACCTAAAACATTTTGCCACGAAGAATACCATTCACAGTCTCCATCCATTACTGAACTATTAGGACTGCTTACATAACAAATATATTGACAGCACTCAAGGTTGATATCAGGCTTGACAAATATCAAAACAGTCGAAATATAAACAATAGTTCTAACACAGACAGACTGTTGTCTTTTCATACAATATTTCATAATTGTTATCAATAAATGTGGTGTTACCTTGGATACAGATTTAGCAGCCTCTTGGTACGGTGAGGCAATGATGAGATCACCTTTCTTAGCCTCCTTACAGAAGTCATAGCAGTATTTACCCAGCTCTTCCACACCAAAGATACACGATAACCTACAAGAGAGTGTTTACACGATGAGAGAGAGGTATGCTTGTTGACAATATTGTGTTTATGTCTTTTTACAGTTACTTTTCTCTTTTATCTGTTGTATTTGTAAGAGTTATTACACTACTGTTCACAAGGAGGAGGAGAACCCGGAGCACACTGAACAGTAAACCTGGTGATCTAGTGCCCACCTCACCTACAAATGCTAGCTATCAATCCCAACCCAAACATGAGAGATGTATGTCAATGATTCTTTACTGCTATTTCTCCCTTTGATATGCTATATTCATAAAACACTCTGAAAACATCTTCATCTTTTCAATGTTCTGTGACCAATCCTTAGAATTAAAACATCTGTTTAAGAACTCATATACACGCTTATATATAAAAACTCAATAGATTACAAAGTGAAAAGGTTTGTTTATACCGCAATCAAAATGGGACCACACAACATAAAGCGAGTTTCAAATTTTAATCTATGAAATATTTGTATATGATAACTAGTATCTCACCTATAAAGCGGTTGAACATTATCTACAGTGAGTCGTATCTCTCCGTGATAGATGTAATACACAAACGTCTTTACATTGGTCCGTGTGATGCCGTCTGGGATGACTAGTTTTATATCAGGGTCTAAATCATGCGCCTTTGTCTGAACTTTACTTGAAGCAGCCAGTAAAACTATCTTGTGCAGCTGGAATATAGGATTACACTACGTACAGCATGATCAAACTCAGTAGTTACAACAGTTCTCATGCATTAAACTTACATTACACAAACAATTTTCACACAACATCTAGGTTTTTTGGTTTGAATAATGAGAAGGCAAATTTAAGGGCTGCTTTTTAACTAAATTCAGTTGTACATGTACTACCATTTATACTTTATAAGAGACTTTCTTTAACTTGGACTACTTTTTAAAATTAAAATAATGACGGTACCTCGGTTTATTTTACTCTCTAAACTCTTATGATTCTGAAGGTTGACATTAAATGACTTGTTTGTATACTGACCTTTACCATGCCATCACTGCTATAGATGACAGCATCACAGTACTTCTCAGACTCTCTCAACTCCCACAAGTACTTCAGTATATCTCTCGTAATGCTTGTATCACTGTACACCTTCTCTGTCACCAGCGCACTGTGGTTTCTCATCTCAGAAGACGGGAAGGATGAGGCTGGATGGAAGTATGCAAATGAGACTTGTGGATTGGCTAACTCAGAGTAGGAAGGGTAATTTGGATCTTGTACCTTTGGAGCACATGCAGCATTGTTGATGTTGACATAGACAGGCTCATGGGTTTCAAACTGGGGACTTTCACTTTGTTTTACTATATACTGATGAGGCACACTTTGTCTTGAGACCATATCTTTGTATCGTTCTGCAACTTTGGTTACTGACATAGAGTCCTGCTCTAATCTTGTTGCAGTCAGTTCAAGACCGTCTTCTCCTTCATGCTTAACTGGCATAGCTGCCTGTGAACTCTTTGACATAATTCCAGAAATTGGGACATTTTGAATTCTACTTTGTGATGATATACTAGAAAGTGATGTAGTTTCCATTTTCTCACTCACTTCGTGACCTGACATTGGAATGGGCCTTCTGCTATCATCCATTGACAAACTGCGCTTATTTACTGGCTGCACATTTTCCTTGGCAGCGTTTTGTTTCAACATACTTTGAGCCATGGCTTTTTCTAGTTTTGACTTGTAAACAGGACTTGCTGCAGGCTGGAGTTGGGAAACTGAACTATGTGCTGCCACAGACATTACAGGGTAGTAGTTTAGTGAATCTGTTGAACCTTGTTCCTGACCTGAGCTTTGGCCAATACTCCCAGCTCCTTTGTCAAAATTAACATAAGCTTCCAAATCAGATTGTTGTTGATTGTTAGCCATCAGAGTCACAACTTTGACATTAGATTTAGTTGGTGAATAATCTTTCTCAGTTGTGGCAACAACAGTCTGCCCTTGAGGGTTACAGAAATTCCCGACTGTTGCAAGCTTTTTAGCCACTAGAGGTAAGTTTGCAACCATATGATCCATGCGAACTGGGAAAAACTTGGTTCCTGAACTACCAACAGGCAAGAAAGCAACCTTTTGTGAAAATGTTGACGACCCCACAGTAAGCATTTCAGATCCATTGTTAGGCTTTGTTACAGTATTTGGACTATAAGTTAGGCTGCTTAGATCAATTCCAGGTGCTGTGGTGAGATCAGAGGCTGTTAGCTGCTGATAAGCCATCTGTGGCTGTGCAGCTGATGCCCCAAGACTTGAAGACATTTGTAAGGCACCATGTTGATCACACAAGTCATGATCACTGAAAAATGGAACAAGAATATGTAATTTCAAACTTGTTTTCTTTTTATTTATAATGAGTTCTAGAATTGAAATGTATCTCTTCAACAAACGGATAACTTAACAAAATTAAGATGGATTTTAGTCAAGCAGGAATAACAAAGCTAACCTGAAGATCCATGTGACGTTGGTATGATATAAATCTTAAGAAAAATGGTTTGTTACAAGAGACAGCAACCCTTCACAAGAAAGTAAAAAAGTACTCAATAAAACAAGTAAAAAATGGTAAACAAAACATGAGAATATCAAAACAACTCCTGAGGCCATTTTTGTACCTTGTTTGTTGGTGATAGTTGGGTACTTCCCTGGAGAGAGACTGTACAAAATGTTCACTCAAACTATTGTCTCCTTCTCCACCTTCCATCCTAGCTCTTGCTGCTTGTCACTGAAAAATGGAAAAATACGGTAAATACATGCTGTTCAGAAAAATACGGTAAATACATGCTGTTCAGAAAAATATGGTAAATACATGCTGTTCAATACGGTAAATACATGGTGTTCAGAAAAATACGGTAAATACATGGTGTTCATAAAAATATGGTAAATACATGGTGTTCATAAAAATATGGTAAATACATGGTGTTCATAAAAATACGGTAAATACATGCTGTTCAGAAAAATATGGTAAATACATGCTGTTCAATACGGTAAATACATGCTGTTCAATATGGTAAATACATGCTGTTCAATACGGTAAATACATGCTGTTCAATACGGTATATACATGCTGTTCATGTACAAAGCAAACATATAAAGTTGTAATGTGCTATACAACTTTTCTCTACGGGTGATGGCATAATTTAAGCCTAGCTAATCAAGTTCTGTTTATTTTAGTTAGTTTTGATTGTTTGTGTGGGTTTGGTTTATCTGATTTGGCCTTTTTAAGTTGTTTTTGCTTTGGTCATGTTTTGTTTGAGTGGATTCTGCTTTGGTGGGTATTTTGGCACATTGATAAAAGTTAACATAGGTCTTCCAATGCAAAAAAACTGTACTCATTAATAGAAGTTGGCTGTCTGGCTGGCGCAGTGGTAACACAGTTGTCTCTCACCACTGTGACCCGGGTTCAATACCCGGCATCGGCATGTGAGATGGTCATGTGGTCACCAAGTCAGACAGGTGGGTTTCCTCCGGGTACTCTGGTTTCCTACTACACAAGGACCACACAAACGCAAACATCGGTGCCAACCAGCATGATTAATATTATAAAAGTCGTATAACCTGTTTGGTAATCTTTGTAAAATAAATAAAGTTTAAACTTAAAAATGTAGATTATGTAAGTTGGCCTGAAAGCCTGACCATGCTATAAGACCAGCTAGTACATGCTAGGCCAAAATTAAAAAAGTCTCTATTTGCCCTTTACCGACCCTAGATTTTAGAAGTGGGTAGGTAGGTAGGAAAATTGTTTTATTTCATTGTGGAATTTTATATTAAAAACAAAATCATATGACAAAATTGAACAACAAACTAACTGAAAACACACTGAAAAATGACTAGAAACAAACTAATTTCGGTCAGTTTAGACTACAACAAACTGATTTATTTATATATATTTTTTTTAACATTCGACTTTTGTCGGTTCTGCTTGGCCATTATATTTTTTGTCCTATCTTTATTCTTCAGAAAGAGCCAGTCTTTCCCTTTTTAATGTTGAGTGCCAAACTAGGGAACTACTGGTATCATTTTTATAACGTCTTTGGTATGACACGGTCCTTGACTGGGGATTGAACCCAAGATCTCCCGCACTCGAAGCCAGCACGCTACCACTAGGCTATCGAGGAGGCAGTACAAACTGATTTGAAAAACAATAAATGACTATAGAAAGAACCTAATTTTGGTAAAATTAGATAACAACAAACTGGTTTGGAAAACAATTAATGACTAGAAACAAACAAATCTCGGTCAGATAAGACAACAACATGTCAGATTAGCAAAATTACTGGCTGATAACGCACATATTGATATCAGTTGTGAAATGTTCAAGTCATTGTCAATCTGAACTGCATTTCATAACACAATATTTATATAAACTGTTAAAACGTTTTATGAATTATCTAAAAGTCAACACATTTTTCGAAGTTTTCACAGTAATGATCTGGAAAATCAACATTATGTATTGTTTGTTCGCATGAATCACATCATCTGTCGTGTTTTGTTACTATTCTCAGATAGTTATTGAGACGTGTGTCAGGTGTTTTGACAGAAACGGCGAAAGTGATACATGAGTGAGTTGTACAATCGTCCATTTTATTTCTGACATTTAAAACGCTTGTCGAGTGTCCTATAATAAATAGTGCAAAGGACTGCAAATGGGCCCGAAAGTAGTGCAAAGATTAAATCACGGAAAGACACTGGACCCCGCTATCGAATTTTTTTTTTATAAAACAATTGGTGGGCCGGTAGGTAAAGGGCAAACAAACATTTTAATTTAGGCCCTATAGTCTTGACCTTAGGCTGGGTCGAGAGATAGATACCTTCAAGTTCCAGTTTCCTTGTGCAACAAATGTCTGTATTTTTGTATTCATTTTATACAATCACAGATATGACACTAGAGTCACTGCCCTGTCCGTGTTACACTTGAGGTTATCATCATGCCCTGTCCGTGTTACACTTGAGGTTACCATCATGCCCTGGCCGTGTTACACTAGAGTCACTGCCCTGTCCGTGTTACACTTGAGGTTATCATCAGATCAATCATATAGCCTCAGTTTGATGAGCCAATCAGACGTTCATTTATCATAAAAACTCAATTTGAATCTCTTGAATGAGCTGTATAATTGTTAACTTTTAACTGTACTAAGCTACTATATAAATATAGTATCATTATGTTTTAAACTGCCGTAAATCATTTTAATACTCCAATTACCAAATATTGATTGTGACGCTAAGTTTTGAAGAAATAGATGAGACCTTATTGTTTACAGCTTTAAGAAGCTTTTCTTTCTTGAAGAAATATAAATTTATTAGAGAGACTTTGTTTATATAGTCTGATGGTAATTTTATGAGTTCTAATAAAAGCTTATAATAGAAATTAAGCATGTATGCATTTTGTTCAAACTCTTTAAGACAAATACAAATAATATGTAATTAATGACCAGGGGCTCGTTTATAAAGATCCTATAGTTACACTACTGTAGTATCGTAAATTAGTGATTTCCGATAAATGTTAAGACCGTTTCATGAACGTCCTCGTAACTAAGCTACAATTATGATTAGTACATAGGAGAGAAAAGGTAGGACCATAGACTTAAAGTATATGGCGTGGCACTCCGTGCACCTGCTATAACCCACGACAAAGTACACAACATGGCCGTGGTAAATCTTAGTTACGCTAGCTTAAGTGATGAGTTACGGTAATATATTGTACATAAGCTATGTTTATGAAATGGGCCCCAGGGGTGTAAAATTATTTTCATATCATGTACATGATATGTGCCATTTTTTGACAAGTAGGCACAAGGTTAAGCGTATTACCAACAGGTTTCTTGTTTTGTGTGTGTAATATAGAAACTGTAACTGTATAGAAAAAAAACCTCAAGTGAAAAAAAAACACAATTAGGAATGCTAGCTAGTTGATAAAACACCTTAAACTGTCAACTATGTGAAAAACACCAATATAACAATTGTGTATACATGGTAATACTTAAGTGATATTGTATAACCCTCTGTACGTTTTAGATAATACAGTGATACAATAGTGACCAGATTATAAAATTTGAAAGTAGGTAAACCCAGATTTGTGTTGTTTTTGCTTCAAAACTCAACAAAGATTCCTTCATTAGAAAGCATTTATCATAATATATGTATGCTAATTCCTTAAACTATTTTTTTATGAAATTTATTAATTGGAAACGAAAGGGCAACTTTAATGTTTGGCTATACATAAACATTTTGGCCAGGTGAATAAATGAGTCATCCTAATGAAACTGACTATACACAGATTATATAGGCTATGTCCAGTTTCATACAGACCTCTATGGTTTGTTTCTTTGGTCTTTCAAATAAAGAAAGACAACAGTTTGCACATATTATAGCGGGAGCTGAATAGTATAACAGAACAATTCATAGGGAATCTGACTGCAACTTCAACAGATATTAACAGTTTATGAATTTACGCAGTTTCTGATAATTGACTCATTTAACACAAGTTTTTCCACTGTACATTAGTATAATCATAAATTTTTCGGCTCTTACACAACAACAAAACCTATCTTTATAGTTCTGAATCAATGATTGAGACTGTGCAGTACAACTGTCACAAATAACTTACATTTTGCAGAAACTATGGTTTTCTTCAAAATGTCGTCCATTTTGTAAACAGGTGCCCGAGGACAAGGTCACACATAATTGGTAATCGCACAGTTATTTCCCTTGCACCGTAAAGACAAGTTGGCGCGAGAATAAGTAAAATTGGTGAAAAAAGCTAAATAATATTATCTACGATTAGTGCTCATATATAAAAAGAAAAAGCCATGTATATAAACATTATCCACGACAAGACTGCGTAATGGAAAAGACGGAAACTTTCGTGTATTATTATAAATGTACATGTATTCCCTTATGTCATTATCATGTGATTAGGGAAATAACATGTTTGAGTTGAGTTCTACAAATTCTACAAGCTATTCATTATAATATGGACGTTTATAACAGTGATATGGCTCGGAAATTCATGTATGATCATTTATATGAGGTGTCCATGCATGTGATTGTGGACGTATTTCTAATTAAAGTATCTCTGTCATGGTGTATGTGATCGCATGCACGTTATACATAGGTGTCAATTTATGCCTGATCAGGGTATTTTACACAGCACTACGAACAGACAATAAAAAAGTCGGTAAATATGTTACGAAAAAATATGGCAGTGAGCCGTGCATGTCAGTTCATTTATTAGTATATAAAGACTACCCCTTTGTTAATTGCTTGTGTATTTTTCTCATCACCTTTTAACACAAGTAACGTTTAAATGCATATTTTCTCTCACCGGCACAGGTTGGGCATATCTAATATCTATCGAATTGAAGTGACAGAAGGCTTTATCACGCTATAAGTGCACTTTTAGTGAGGCTTTTTAATCACAAACTCTGTGGTGTCAATGCGGTTTTTATTTTCAAGGATACATAACTCGCTCTAATTTCGTTCCTTTGTGCTAGAGAAATAAATGCATTGTTGAGGGTATTTCCCATGTCCGTGGATGCCAAAACTCAGCCCCCATACACACCGTATTATATATTGTCCGTGTCACACATATCGACTACTCAACTACAGAGCATATACTCACTCCTGTACCCAGACTTTCGTGTTTAGTCATCCACTAACAGAATACAGGTGCATGTACTTCATTTAGATTTAAACACAAACTCATCATCCTAAACAAACAATGAAGAACACAAAACAAAACACCTTTTAAATTTAAGACTCCATTTTTAATTTCACTTCTTTTTGCACACTCATACCTTTAAACCTCAGTAAAAGACAGCACATAATACCTTTTCAAGAGTTCAACATTAGGATTTGATTCCGTCGCGTTAACTCTCGTTTAATTAGTTTAAACATATTTTATTTTCCCATATATATATAAGACAAACATTTAAGTTACAACATATAAAATCATGGTAAAAAAGGGTTGGGCCACAAGTTCCTTAACTTAATTACGGCCCTCTCCGTATATAGTTGTATATGTGTTTGTATTATATAAAGTGAGGTTTGGACAGAACGTCCACATATAACATTTGAAACTGTCCGTAGTGACGCTCTCTATAGGAAAGTCGCTCTACACCATGCCCCCTTCTAGTGCCCCGTACAGCGAGCGAATCGAGTTCAAACTTATTAACATTGAGTGTAACTTCATTGTAACTTCTCCAAATTGTATTGTTTTGTCTATAAATTAGATCAACTTCACCTATCTCTACGCTTACACCTTACAGGTTTGCACTTTTTTCATGTGTTTACATTTTGTAGACTCGAACGTTTTAAGGAGGGAAACAGGACACCGTATGATATTTCACCTAGTTTATCATCCCTGTTTATAAAGTGCAGAAGCGCAAACGGGAGCGAGGACGAAAACCAATATAGTGAACTTGAAATCATCTGCCATAGTATTTTTCCGGGGCAATACGGACGAAAAGATACGACAAAGTTATCCGTTTAGGTATTTAAGTTGGCCACAGTACCTTGTACACACAATACTAGTATTTCGCCGACAGTTGGCCGAGTGATTCCGATAACTGTTTAGTTTTTTGCACCACATTCTCTTATGTCTTCAATAGTACAATATCGCATGATCATGTATAACTACATATATTTAGCACTAATACTTGGCATAAACACATACTCTTTCAATCTGAAAACTTCACCGACCCACACTTGCTTTACTTGTTCTTTTATCAAGGCATGATTTATACTGCTCAATGGCATGTACATGTTTTTACTGATACGGCCGTCAACACACAGTAGGTCATATATATAATACCATGGTCGACAAGCTGCGTACAACTCCGGTGAAATCGTTGTCCGTCACAATCCATGTATGAAACATGAACTTGACGCTAGACATAATAAGTACGTTCCAAGCGGTTTGAACTTGAAAGTTGTCTACAATACAATGTATATACAAATCCGCGAGATCTGTATAAATGGAATACGTATCTTGTACATGATAAACAACACGTTACTATTCTAATCTTCAGCCATGATCGTCAACAAGTGGGTCAATATGTTAATGGGAATTTCCCTAATTGATAACAACACATTTAATGAGTTTATAAAGTGTTTATCAAGCAAAACAGGGAAAGGGAACTTTTGCCAATAGTCATGATAGCCAACGTTTGTTTATACTCTGTATTTGTTTACACACCTTTTCTTAAGATATAGATAATAGTAACGACAGAGACTTGTGTTCGATTACTTAAACATCAAACTCACGATTAAGTGATATAAAATATGTATTGTTTTGAGATAGGCAACCAAACAACCGACACAACTCCATACCGACAAACCGACCGTACTACTGACGGACAAGCCGACAAACCGACCGTACTACTGACGGACAAGCCGACAATCCGACTGACAAGCCGACAAACCAGCCGACTTTCAAACAGACTGACGACCGACTTACTGACCGACACATCTACAAAACACAACTCATACTGGGAAGACGTTGTATGATGTTTCAACATACATTTAAGGCACTGCTATGATATTGTAAGAACAACACACATGTTATTCGTTTGTTTGTCACTAACTATTGTACAATAACATTGATTTCATTTGAACCAAAATATATACCCTAGACCCTTCAGCTCACTGAACACTAGATCTCCAAACTTACCTTTACACATACCCATTTCCTACTTATTAACGTATGTTATAAAAAGGTCTCTAAAGATTACCCACCATAAGAAATGCCGAGTGTCTTATCTATTTTGGAGTTAAAGGTGTGGCTGGGGGAAACTTGCTGATCCTCTTATTGGTCGTCTGCTGTGCCTTATCACTCCTGGCAACAGCCTCGCCTTGAATCTGTTTGTGTTTAACTACTTGTTGACCGCTCTGAACCAGGCATTCTATTATATAACAGTTAAAGTAAGTAAAACAGTAGCAAGCCCACATCCGGCAAATTTGACAACTGTTAATTTAGGCTTAAAGTATGCTCTAGTATGTTTGATTGTTTACGCCATTACAAGAGTTAGTAACTGATGGCAAACTATGCTGTTGATGTGCTTGCTGATATTCTTGTCATATTGTATTAGGAATGCCGTTTGAGAAGGTTTAGCATAGTCACTTTCTGTATTCTCAACTGACATTGACATACATTTATGTAACTCCTAAGCGAACTATGTGTTAGTTTATTTAATTGTTAGACATTTCGCCAACAACCATTTTAGTCACTATATGATCCTATAGGTATGCTGTTGTCGCATTGTATCTGCTTTGTGGGCTGTTATGTTAGCTCGAGAACCAAGTTTGTGGGCATTTGGATATGAAAAATTAATTTGAATTTCTATTGCATGAAGACACCCAAGATACCGGTGTATGGAAATATTGCGCTGTATGTCTAAAAAAATGATTACATAACACTAATATGCTTAGAATACATTTGTTCAGTATCTTCACCATTTATAAGCGACTGGCTCTCGCTGCGCTCGCGCCCTTAGGCCTCTTAATCGTGAAGACACTGACACATGTACTCTAACTATTCCGTGTATACATTTTGTGTTCTATTATGAATTTTGCAGTGAATCGTTTAAATATAACTTCTCTTAAATATAAAAGCGAATGATTTTAGGAGTGATCACACTAATGAATCATCGTCGTCTGCTGTTTATACTTTGTTGCAGTCTTGTCTGATTCCGGTGTATCTTGTAGGTGTGCCACACTGTGAAAGGCAACATATGGGTCAACAGGCTGCTCATTTTCTCAGCAAGAAGCACCAGAATGACACGGGATATAGTGTATAAGTGAGGTTTGTAGGAATGACACGGGATATAGTGTGTAAGTGAGGTTTGTAGGGCATCCATTTGTAGGTCAAGCTATTCGTTTTGTTTACTTCTGTTATCTTACCATATTCTGTTCCTTTAGCATTACTCACATTTGTTGATAGTCAAAGTATTCTATAATCGAAAGGTCAGTTGCTTTCTGAATTTCTGAATATAAAACATACACAGTTATTGATGGAATAATAAAGGACATTCTCATTGGCTGACCAAACATACTCAGCAGCCCGAGACCACTTGCAACCGGGATGGAACTTTGTAACATAAGTTGTTCTTTGTAAACGCACTGTTGCTGCTACTTAAAGAATGTTATACACTATTGATCACATGAATTGCGACATGAAATCATCATCATCATCATCATCATCACCATCATCACCATCATCACCATTATCATTATGTTGACCACTACCATCAAGATCGGAA
>ENA-OREC01000351-OREC01000351.1-marine-metagenome-genome-assembly--contig:-NODE-351-length-16862-cov-13.673280_pt1 | contig 16862 bp, 13 predicted proteins | sample MGYA00248626_ERZ508543 | MGnify/ENA primary metagenome ERZ508543 (study PRJEB26211, sample SAMN05518279) | marine metagenome | isolation source: Puget Sound, Washington, USA | host: Bankia setacea...
GGTAGATTCGTCTGTTAATGATAGATTCGTCTGTTAATGGTAGATTCGTCTGTTAATGGTAGATTCGTCTGTTAATGGTAGATTTGTCTGTTAATGGTAGATTCGTCTGATTGAACATAGAAAATCAACATAAAAGTGTGAATAACTGTGATGTGCAATACAGTGAGACTGGATACATTTTGAGTGCAAGTGATGCAGTTAAAAACTAAATATTTGTGTTGGTAATGCCGTTACATGACACAAGCTTGTCCCATATACACCATATTTCCCTCTGGCCAGATCTGATGTGACATTAAATAAGACAAGTGTGAATCTTTTCTTATGAACAAGTGTCAATGTAATAAACAGCATGTACCTAGTCATGAATGATGCACTCTGCCACTGCGCCCAACAAACTTTGGGAATGATTCCGGTTTCCATGGAAACCTAAAATTCATATTTTCAAAATGATTATTTTGATTGATAAACAGCTTCTCTGGCTTTGTAAACATGTGCTTAAGACAGCTTTTAGTTCATGCATGAAGGAATGACTTCTTTTTCTGCCTTTTTGACATTCATCATTCACGAAATATACGTTGGACTTCCGAGAGAGAAAAGTGTTTTCAATCTGCTTCAAAGAAAAAGAGCTGTCAACAAATTGTTTTATTTATTCAAAACACTGTTTAAGTGAGCAAAAACTCAATATGCTGTTAAGTCCATCAGGAAAGGTTTGTGTCTATGTGTATAACCGAGTGTGAAGGTTCAAAATGGTGAAGTACAAACAGTCCTAATGCAATGTTGATGTGTCCGTGAGGAGCACCAGAAAAGTTTGGACATTTGTCAAGGAATCCAAAGGTGAATGGGGCAAATATCATGCAGAGAATAATTGTTTAAAAGGCCAGTGTAGTAAAATAAAATCCTATTGTACATTCAGTGTGTCATCATTTACTATATATGGCATCACCTTTCACTTGCAGTCATCATTTTTTACTATTACGTATTGCTTATTAATGTATCATTCATTTAGAAATTTGATAAGTAGCATTGTCATTTGTTTTTATTGTAAAACTAAGATTCTTTTGTGAAAATGTAATGTTTACTTTTAAAAATAAATAAATATAGTTTTAACTTTTGTATGTTTAGACTTAAATTCTCTTTATTCTTAAACACCCTGGATGGGGTTGCTGTAATTTCTCCATATATTTTCAACACTACGGTCACAAACCTTTGTATGCATTTCATATTTCCACAATGCCTGCAGATTTAGATTTGTGTGTGTGTAATATATGTGCAGTTGTTAACATGGCTCCTGTAACTAGTATATGTGCAATATTGTATCTGCCATCAGTACCACCTGTTTCTAGGTAAAAGTAGATCTTATGTAAACAAAACTTCTGTTACCATAGAAACAAAGTCATCAACTTACTTTAATGGTACTGTCATTTGTTTCATTGATTAGGTAAACTTTGTTTTACATTGGGAGAGGTCAGACAGTGCATAGATGACCATATGTCTATTGTTATAACTTGTTTGGGCCATTTACTCAATATACATCTTATTAAAGTAACATTACTTTGAAGACAGTAATAAGAATGTGCAAGTTAGGGGGCTATAGTCACAGTTGTAGGTGTATAGGTCAGAAATAAGTAAAACTTAGCCTTACAACTTCCTGTTTCCAACCCAGTATCACTTTACTATCAGCTTTTCATACTTTCATCGTCTAGTAACATGTAACTCGTCATGTAGTCTGCTGTCATTAGTTCATACAGTTAACCAATGTTGTCCCAGTGAACATCATTCTATAAAACTTTGCCAGTATGATCATTGAAACATCTGTCATCTGTAGAAGATTCACTTCATTCTATCTCTATCTGTGTATGTCATGTTTCCATGGCAACATAATAATATTTTACCCCCAACTTTGTTGTTATTGTGTACACATTTTTATGTTGTTGGTTCCATACTGATTCCTATGTATATACTGTGTATTTATTTAAAAAATCTTCTATTTTTTTGTAAAGTATGTGTACAAAATAAACTTGTATTAACATTGTGATTGACTTGTCTTCTACCATACTAGTTTAGTACCCCATTACTCACTCAGCGCAACAACAAGCTTACATCCAACAACAATGAAGCTCCAAACACAGCAGGTCAAGTTATACAATGTGTACAACTAAAAACAACACTTTTAAGACATGATCTCTAATCCTGCAAAAAAAAATAAAAAAAATATTTGCAACTAGACGATACATTGGCTATTTACACAATTAGGCAAGCATACAATCCACACGGATATATAGCAGAAACCAGAAACTTAGCAAACTATTGACTAGAAAAAGCACAATTTATTACACAAGAACCTCAAGAGAATTAAAGATGTGTTGCCCAAACTGACATGTGGATTGATTCCAGACAAGTGTTCCACACTAATGTAACTGGACTGTTTTGTGCATGTAAGTATATTTTTATTTTCATTTTATTTGATTTTATGAATTTTCCACACGTTGCACTGTTGCCTTGTCAACCCAGCACCAATGTTAGTCTAGAATATGTCAAACTTTTGCTTACCTCAGATAAAATATGTACAACCTAAACATTCTTTAGAGCAAAAGTTTGACTTGTGTGATGCCACATCTTTTTTCTAGTCTGCATGATACAGTTTGCGCAGTCTTCTGTAGATTTAGTAACAAGTTCTTCTGTAACAATGCAACTCTATTTCTTACTTCAGCTGACTATTTGTTTCTATGGCGATGATCGATGATATTAGTCACTTTTAATAGGGAAATGTTTTTTGTTTGTGAATTTTCACTGAATTCTTGATAAAATGACGCTCTTTATCCAAAATATGTTTTCATGGTGAATGCTTTCATCATCTTGAATGTTACCTGTACTCATTGGGATATACCTGTACAATGGACAGAATGTTGAGTAAGTGAGTATAGGTGCCTCATACCTTACTAGACCCTACATCATGGGGCCAAAATCTGTTTAGCCCTTTTGCATATGTAGAAAGCTATTGAGTGTGTAAACATGTATTTTTTCATCGTTGGCCACCATTTTTCTATTTATGGTACCTCTTCCATATTGCCATAACAAATTGAGGTAATTGACGCTTGGTTCACTGACGGTGGTTAAATGAGACAATGCGCCTTAGAGTGAATAAATTGTTAGTTGTAGATACCTGTGTCAATTTTGATAGTGTAAATCTAGGGGTAAATGCAAAAGCCTCTATCTAACTCTTTATTCAATAGCACTTAGAACCTTTTTGCATTCACCCAAGTACTGGTGTTTGATATGAATTAGCTGTTAGTATCTAATAAGGTGACTCACATGAAATACAAAACTATTTTTATTTATGTCTATTGTGCCAGGGCAGCTTATCATAAATAGCATGACATTTTTTCGTGTACATTTGATCAAGAATTCACTGAAGTACTATTGATCGCAAGGTTTTTTGTCTCAAAAGGAACAGCTTAAAACAAGTGTAGTTTGTAATGTTATTTTCCCCTCACAGAGCATTCCCTCCTCAATAACACAGATGGGGGATGGTCCATGTGGAATGAGTGGTCGTCTTGTTCACGTGATTGTGATGGGGGCATGAAGTGGAGGCGGAGACATTGTACTAACCCTGCCCCTCTAGGAGATGGCCTTGACTGTCTGGGACATGCCAAGGAAGCACAGGACTGTCACACACACTCTTGTCAAGGTTTGGAAATACATCCTTTTTGTCTTGGTTTACTGAATGTTGACCTTATTTTGACCTTTATTATGTTCTTTGCAATTAATCTCTGAGTAGGAACTTACTTACTTTAAGTTAATCCCTTAATTTAAAGTACAGATTTGGACAAGCTGTGATTACTTTTGTTGTAATGAACTGCATTTTAATGAGTGCATGTATTTTAGAAATGTTCAAACATGATTTATTGGAACTAATCCTTCATTTGCACAAATGTGGGCTGAATTTGAATTCAAGAATTCTTTTATGTTCCAGAAAGAGTTTTGCTTGTATACTGACTGGTTCAGAGTATCACTAAGATATTACATGTACCAGGAATAATACATGTTAACTGAAGTTCATATTGCAAAATACCTCAGTTTATTCCATGTTAATTAATGCCCAATACCTCAGTTTATTCCATGTTAAAATATGCCCAATACAGGAATGTGGGGATGCTGGTCTACTATGTCTACGTGTTCTGTAACATGTGGTCAAGGTATCACGTCACGTACCCGTGTGTGTAGCAGTATGCCACCAGGACACAAGTTCAACACGCCGTGTGTCGGTAACAGTGAGGAGTTCTCTAACTGTGATAAGGGACCATGTAAAAGTAAGTAGACACAATCTGACATGTAAGTGAACAAAAACTACACAATGTTGAATCCAACGAAACCCTCTGAAAAGTCTCCCTCTACAACAGAATCTCCTCTCTAGTAAACATAGCCTGTTGTCTAGTCCCATCTGAATCTGATGTAGAGGCATTTCAATGTACTGGTTTACTTAATGAAATTTCTTCTGCAGTCAGCAGTATATGTATTAGTGCCAGTACTAGGTGTAACATTGTAATTGATAGGGAAGTATATTAGGTTTACCCCATATCACTGAGTCCTTTGGTTTGTTTGCCTGTCAAACATTTAGTCCGTCTGTTCAAAATGTTGAATCATGTTATAAGAATTGAATGATAACTCTCCCCTTTGTTAATGAATTAGTTTGTAAGGATGGGTTTGCTGTATTTCCATCCAATATTATAGTTTATTGTCTGATTTCCTTGTTATCATATGTGTGGTGCATGGAGTAAAACTATAAAACTGAATTTGCTTTAAGGTTATTCAGGAAATAAAAATATAGTACACCTGTTTAATGAAAAGAAACCATTAATTAAGTTGAAAGGTGAGTATTTTATTGGCCTGCACTAATAAAACTGTCAACAGGTCAAATTTATAGTGACCCTACTCTCCCACATGTGAAAGCAAATTTGATAAATGTCTAATATGCAATGATGACTCAGCAATTTATGATCTCTTCGTGGAATAGAATTTTTGAAAGAACAAAACAGAACACTTAGTTGATTAAAGACTGAAGCAAACACATCTCTATTATAACATGTTATACAATACACATGCTTGGAAGACAACAATACCAACAGTTTACAAACAGGGGAAATAACAAAGCACTATTTGATTTATACTCCAGTGAGAATGTAGCTATACTTGTTACTAGATTATAATTTAGTTCAGATAACAATACTGTCTGAAAAGTTGAAAACTGAACGCCTTGCTGAACACAACTGAATCGTAGTTTGGTCTTTCTGTGAACACACTTTCCTTGTCATATATGTATCAGTCGAGGGGTGAATGAATAAGGGGTTGTATGTGCTGTTGAATAAATAAAGAAGCAGATAAAACCTTTTACATATTCATGTTTCGATGAAAATCTAAACTCTCTCAAATGAACCTTTTGACTGGCTCCAATTTTGTTCGGTTAATCAAGGTTTCACTGTATGTTTAAAATTAAAACTGTATTCATGAGTCTAAAATTTGTACTTGCAGTCATTGCCATGGCGAGCTCATTGTCAGACACTTACATGGAGAAACCACGATTCAGCATCGCCCAGTTGATCCTAGTTGGCGGGCTCTCGTTCTTTCTGGGCGGATCAGCTTCCATCGCTCTCTACGCCTACATCGCAAGTTTCCGTCGTGCAATGAAAGATGCTAAAGAGATGGAACAAAAGCAAAAACACCAACAAAAACTCCGTGAACATGATTTTCTTCAGAAGAGACAGTCGCAGATTTCAATGAGACATGATTCGTCAATATGTGAACAAGATTTCTCACCAAAGCGTCAGTCTCAAATATCGATCAGACACGATCCTTCTATAGCTTCCTATACCAGCATTGATAACATTTTTGGCAGAAATAAAGTCTATGATGTTGAAAATGTGATGAGGGAATCAATGTTTGAAAAAGAAGAGCCATTTTATTCCACCTTAGATAAAAAGTGTGCATTAAAAACCTTCACCATCAAAGACCTGTAGGTGAATGCAGTGATATTGTAATTTCTTGTTTAGTTTTATATGACTTTGTACATGTATGTGTAACTGTTATTTATGTGATTTATATATGTTGTAGAAAAGATATCAAAGTTTATATATAATTCAATTGTTTTTATACATGTGTATCAAATTGTTTAACTATCAAATGTTCAATATCCAAATACACAAATATTGCACGTACATTATAAACCAAAGTTTACCATTATACACAAGTTTGTACCGCTGTACTAATGCCCTTACACAAAAAATAAACTTACTCACAAATGTAAAGCTTGACTAAAATCTATTCCCCTAAATTAAATCCAACATTCAAGTTTATATTTAAAAAGTTATTAATGTGTTAAATAATGTTGCTACTTTTTTAACATATTCAGCTGTTAAGTTTTAGATCCAAATTGGTTGCGTAACTTTACGTTTTTGAGTAAGTGCGGTAGTAAAACTGTACCCAGATCATTTGACATCATTTCATATTTTTAATGAAGGTGGTCTAGAGGTGATAAAACTGACACTATTAGTTGGTCAATAGTTTCATATTATTATACAATTATTGAATAAATGCTAACTGGTGATGAGAGTTTAGTCACTTACACACATAGTCAATCATCCATATATACATAAAGCTGTCAACAAGGGGCTAAGTGAATACACATGTACATCTCATCCAGTTTTTACCAGATTTTCAATTCTATAAATAGATCGACACCTTATCAAAAAGTCAAAAGTTCACCTGTGTTTTAAATAGGAAATAACAGTATATGTTTAGTGCAATGATAGACTATGACCTTTTGGTGCATATAAATATATCAAGAGGTAAATGTGAAATGGTTTTATCTGCCTCTGTATTCTATAGCAGTTAGAACGGTATTGCTTTCACCCCTCCATATCACAACATTTAACAGTTACTGGTTGAACAACAAAAATAACTTTTACATGTAATAAGAATGTTAGTGAGTTAACAAAGTTGAAGTTTGACTAAAAGGTTACTAAAAGAGCTGTGACTGTGATGAAATAATGGTTGTCATAGTAACAATGTTGCAGTTGAAAAATTATTTAGCCCTTAAAACGTGTTATATACTAGATTGGCATACTTTCTGGCAGGGAGGGGATAGCATTGATTGAATGTGATGATCCAAACAAGAGTTTAAACTAACAGAGCCACATGATAAACTTTACATTTGTTTTATTATTTAGTACATCTGCACTTAAGTTCTTCTACATGTCACATGACCATGTCAATTTAAAACAAGTCTGCGATTAAGACCACCCAGTTTGCTTCCACATTACTGAATTTAATGTAATAGAACAATTTTCCATAAAGACTACTGATTTTTTGTTTTGTTAAGGTGGTCTGGTTGCTGATCAATCAAATAGCCATATTTTATAAAAAAAGTTAAAAAAATCTATTTCATATAGACAGCTTGTTTGGGGTTCTCAATTACCAAGTAAAAGATAAAAAATGTGTTTTCTGTCCAAAAATAAATTAGACACGAAGATGATTTTTTCAGTTTCTTCACCATTCAGACGCAGCAGGCTCTCATGTACTCTTAACTATTACGTGTACGTACACTCCATGCTTTGTCAAAACTTACGCTTTCATTATACTCCACCATTTGTGAACATAAACAATTGATATTGCAGTCCATAGTGAACTACATTTTGTGTTCAATTTACAGTAGAACAGAATTATTAGCTCAGGTCTCAGGTGTTATACTGGCATTACTGTTCTTGTCATTGATTGGTCCAACATTCTCTGTCTGTCCATCGGCATTACTGTTCTTGTCATTGATTGGTCCACTAGTCTAGGTATGTCTGTTGGCATTACTGTTCTTGTCATTGATTGGTCCAACATTCTCTGTCTGTCCGTGGCATTACTGTTCTTGTCATTGATTGGTCCAACATTCGCTGTCTGTCCATGCTCACTGAGTATGTGTGTTGCTGTTTCAGATGTAAATAGTGTGCTCAGAAACATTTATAGTGAGTTTGTGTAATTTATTTTGTAAATTTCAATGTTTTAGATGATTATTTTTATTACAACTATTTTACAACAGGATATATATATAGCTCAATATTTAATTTGTACTGATTGTTATTTAACTTTGCACAGTAAATTGTATATTTTGAATGTACATGTATAATGTATTTATAATTTCAGTAATTTATCATGTTTTTTTCTGTGCAAATGACAGAACAAACCACAACTAATGTTAGAGCATCAATAAAATTAGACATGTCTACAGAGTTCCTTTTTATTAACAAATGCAAGTACATTTAAGCCTTTCCCGGGTGAGTTCTCCAATTACTTTTCTTAACACAGTCTTTAAACCATGTATACAATGTACTTAACAAGACTACCTTCCAGCTTCCTCTCCTCATAGTAAGACCACAACAATAAAATCGTCCAGCTTTGTACAGTTCAAAGTGCATTATAAGTTATTCATTATTTATTTTTTGGCTGAAGTTTTGTAAGTGATGTACTGTTAAGTCATGTGTGAAAGCAACTTGATGGTCTGGCCAGGTCAATTACAATACAATAATTGGACATTAGGACAACATAATCTGAAACTGCTAAACACATACAATTTAAAGTTTTAGGTTTAAAAAAAACATTTTCAGGTCAAGGTCAAATTACCTAAAGGTCAAGGTCAAAGGTACATCCATGTATTAGTATGTCACTGTGAAGGATTTTAATTAATTACTTTAATCTCTTAAAGAACAGTGTATGTAAGAATGACGCAAACTTCTAACGAGATCAATCAAAGTGATGCATGCACTGTAGTTTTCACTTAGTCTAGGATAAGACAGCCATTGTTTGAAGTGATTGCTCATGTAGCGAAACATGCTGAACTACTTCTCTGCAAACTTCTTGATATGTATACATCACGCACCACTGTTAAATGCACTACTTTGTATGAAGAGCGAAGTTTGGTATAGGTTGCTTCATAATGAAAGACATGTTTTATTTAGATCCTCAGATGTCTTAATTGTGACAGCCAAGTGCTGGATTTGCAACCTGAAGTTAGATAGTTTTAAAGGTAGAACTCTACTATGTTCAACCTATACTCCATTCAGTGAGATACCAGGACTATGTAGCTGAAATTCAATCATCCAAATCCAACGTGTCGTGATTAATAAGTGATGTCAATTGAAATAATGTACATCTCGATTATAACAGGGATCCGAAGCTCATGTACAAATATGCGCATTTGCATTCACCAAAGAGGACACAAAAAAAACATCTCTAGTTTTACCAACATAAGCTGTTTACATTTTCTGTATGTTGTTAATTATAAGAAAAGAGGGGATGCCTTTTATTCATTATTCTATAGTGTTTGTCTAGGCCTTGAGTCAGGTACAGGAAATTGGACTTGGGTGTACTAGAAAGAGTGACAAAACGACACATTTATATTATGGAAGATATGTATCTATTCATAATGGAAACGCGTGATAGCAGTGCAGTACTAGTAGCTTAACAACTTCTTTTTCGTATTTAAAAGTGTACACTTGAGTCAAAACAATAGTTTTGAGTTGTGGGGGTAGGGAAGACAAATTTAGAATGTGAATGGTAAAAACAGAAACATATATTGTTTATTTGGTATCAAATGATTCATAACATCTTTATCTATAATATTACATATATACAAATTGTTACGTGGTCATAATGACGTCACTAATGATCTTAACGTCACGTTTTATTTCTCAAATCCCATATTAATCACAATGTTCAAGTCTTGAGTTAGATGTGGGGTGTGTATCAGACAAAATGACATAAAACACTTGTCTTACTTTGTCGGAAATTGTATATACATAAATCATAGTCATTTTTTAGTATAGAAAGTTGAAAATGGTGTCAAGGTACAGGTTATGTATCAAGCTTTGGTTGTATGATATGTTATGCGAACAGTAACATCTGCTTAATGAAGTTGTCAAAAATGTAAATATGTATATGAAATGCTGAGACATGTTTCATGACCTTAAAGTTACCAAACTTTCAGAATTAAGGGAAAGCCTGAAGTCATACATGAAAGAAAGAGGAATCTCTGAGATAAAAGAATCAACAAGAACTCATATGCTAAGGAAGATAAAATCAGAGTTTCCAGAAAGTATGAACTATACAAAAGATTCTCAGAACAACGTGTTAACATTCCCAGATAATCTTTCAACAGAACAACTTGTAAAAGAGAATCAAAATTATGAAAAATAAAATGCAGGACGGACATCTTGTCAAACGGTGTTAATACTGATAGGGACTCAGTTAGTGTTGCAAAAGCATATGTCCCTGATGATTTGAAAACATTCCTAACTGTACTTCTAAACGGTAAGAAACATAAAGGCGATATATCTGACAAATTCACACGTGCAGCTGAATCTATTGGACATGATATTGTATACAGTGTTACTAATGGGATTAGAAAACCACCAAAACACATATTGCTTCCATTTGCTGTGAAGTCCCTTACTGGAAATGCGGAACTTGAGGAGATTGACGCCATTTTATGTTTAAACAAACTTTCTAGATTTGAAGAGACTGTGCCTATCCCAGAATGTATTCACCCACATGTTCCAACAACCTTAGGCTGGGACAATATATATAGATTAGAAGAGACATTAAGTGGAAAGGAAACGTCACACAGAGTGAATGGAATTGCCGTTCAGAAGAAGACATACGGTCCTTTCTTACCAACGGCCTCTGACGCCCATATAGAGAAAACTAGGAAGAGATCAGTAAAACCAACCTTGACATATATTCCTGAGTATAATGCAGGTGAGCGTGACGGCCCTCTTAGCAGAACGTTCATCCTATGGATGAAACTGAGATCATGCAAGCAAGTGTAAGGACACATTTTCTGTGGGCATTGACAAGACTACATTGCTCCTCTAACCAAACTTTAAGTAGCTGGACAGGCTTTAATATATTAAATAGAGACACTATTGAACCACAGCAAGATAATGTTGGCAATATGCCGACAGTTAATTCTCCTGCTACACAACTAAAAACCGTTCATGAAGTACTGCAACAGTCAGTTCAGGTCATGCAATCTCTGGAAATACCAAATATAGTGGTTGTTTTTGACCAAGCGTTGTACGCAAAAGCCTGATATATTATGGAAACACCCTGACATGTTCAAAGGAGTGTTACCAAGAATGGGTATGTTCCATACAAGTTGTACATTGTTTAGAATTATCGGTAAGCGGTATGCTGATGCAGGATTGAAAGACTTGTGTATTGAATCAGGAGTTAAAGCTGAAGGGTCTATTGCTGGGGTGTTAGAAGGAAGAAAATATAATCGAGCAGTTAGATTCAATAAGCTTATGTATGAAGCATTGATTAGATTGGCATGGAAAGGGTTTTATGCCTCTTGTGTCACAGAAGATGATGATTTAAAAGAGAACGTTTTTGAGCTTGGTCTGAAAGTAGATGAAATGAGTGACAATATATGTAGAAATACCATCTCTGAGATATTGAGTACGAGAGAGTTTTCAGATGTGTCAAATAAATGTCAACAGTATCTACAGACACCCAGAAGCAAATGGGACCTATCTTCTTTCCGGACTTGGTGGAACTGATGCTAAATATGTTAAGAGCTTTAAGAGCGGGGAACTGGAAGCTACCCTTACAGACTATACATGACCTAATTCCGTGGTGTTTCGCCTATGACAACATCAATTACGCACGCTACTTATCAGCTTATTATGCTGAAATGTCTCATTTACACATAGAACATCCTCAGGTATACGAGTATATGGAACAAGGAGGGTTCTCTGTTCAAATTGGTTCAACAAACTCGTTTGGAAGGATTCCCGTAGATCAACCAGTTGAAGTAACCGTGAACAATGACACATTGGCCTAAAACCTGGTGCAGTGAGTAGATTTTATCTCACTGCTGAGTATCAAAGTTCATACTAGAGGCAACTGAAGAAAAGTGAAAACCGACCCAAATAGCCGACATGCTGACCTACGGCAATCAAGAATATCTAGAGATGAGGCTGACATTCAAAGTTTAGAGAATAATTGGGTAAACCCATTCAACTCTGAAGACCAGGATCTTGTCAGCATATCAACATGGACCCTTTCTACAACAGAAGTTCTGAAAGATTTAAAAGATGCAGAAGACATTGGCAGGAATGCATATGAAGAATTCAGAAAAGACCGAATTGAACCTGGACATGTGAACACATTTCATGATCCCATTAAAAGCAAAAGTTGAAAACATTTAGTTCAATGGCGAAGAAAAAAGTTGTAAAGACCAGTACTATAAACGCAATTCTGAAAGCGGATCGTAATCATTTTGCCCACATGATACTTAGTGCCCAGACAAGAGACCTGCACATGGAAGAAGTATTGCGACACCCACTTGGTCCCATACCATGATCATTAGCTGCAGCCGATGGGACGTTAAGAAAAACTTCAATATCGTCACTAATTAAAGAGATCATAAAGAATGTTAAGCCTGCAGAAGAACTTGGTTAGAACAAAGCATGTATTATAGACGGCATGGCACTTTTGCAAAAGTTTAATGGTAATTAAAAGACCTTTGCTGTCTTGTCACAACATGTACTGTCTTTAATTATAGGTGAAAGTAGAGACTGTGGTAGAGTCGACATGGTGTTTGATGTTTACAGGGAAGGTTCAATAAAAGATGCTGAATGTGTTAATAGGGGATCAGCCGATAGTACATAGTTCAAAAACATAGCACCAGGGCATAGCGTTCAGCAATGGAGGACATTTCTCAAAGGTTCTGAAAACAAGAAAAACCCTTATTCAGTTCTTTGTCAATGAATGGAAACAACCTAAGCACAGTGCTTCGATTGGGACTAAGCAGTTATATGTGACTTGCGAAGAAGATTGCTTTGTTATCACTGCAAGAGGGTGTGATGAAGTAAGAGAATTCAAATCATCTCAAGAAGAAGCAGATACTAGATTACTGCTTCATGCCTTGCATGCGTCAACGAATGGATTTGGCTCGGTGATAGTGGTCTCTGAATATACTGATGTTACAGTTCTATTTCTTGCTCATGTATCAGGTTTTAGGTGTCAAATGTTTCATAAAAAGAGCAACCAAGTACATTGACATTGGTACATTAGCACTTTCAATTGGACAAGATGTATGTCAAGCTTTACCAGGGTTACATTCATTCACAGGATGCGATACAGTAAGTGCATTTGCAGGCCGTGGAAGGCTAACAGCACTGAAAACTGTTTGAGGGCCTTCAGGCATTTACATGTTCTCTTTAAAGGACATCAACCGTTTCTGTAAATGAATTTAGTTATCAACTTTTCTGCGCCAAAAAAAGAGACATTGAATCTTGACAGTTGCCACCGTGTGCAGCATCGCTTTATAAGCACTGTATGCGAGCAAATTACCAGTGCGCAATATGGAGACGCTGTCTTGAGCAATGTCCAGATATTCCATCAGCAATAGGAAACGGTTGGTGTATTAATCTCGACGATGATGACAGCCGTCGTGGATGTATTGCTGTCGAGTGGAATAATGTTCCCACTGCACCAGATGCTGTTTTAGAATCATTACTGTGCAATTGTTCTCGGGCATGTACAATTGAATAGTGTCCCTGTCTGAAAAACAAACTGAAATGTACACATATGTGCAAACTAAAATCATGCTCAAACCAACGTCAAGATGATGAACTCTACAGAGAAAATGGTGATGATACAGACACAGATAATGAGTTAAATGTTAGTTAATCAATCAGAAAATATCATCATGTAACTTATTCATCCAAGTCTTACCGGTAAAAAACAACAAAGATAACAACTATGATAATATTGTAATATACAGTTTGAACGTTCAAGTACTGCTAAAGACCCACTATACCTTTGTTTGGCAAGTTTTGTGTCTACAGAACCGCAACCAATGATTCAGTATCCATTAAAACATTCAAAAGGACACCAAGATTATTCAAATCGGTAAACTGAATTCACTTCTGGGACCAAACCCGAATTTTACGTCAATTTTACGCCATGTTGGATTTTAAAATGGCTACATAACAGTAAAACATGATTCCAGCAGCCTTTAAAACATGCAAAAAGACACCAAGATCATCCAAATCGGCCAACTGAAACCAAATATGTGACTAAAAACGAGGTGGCCATCTCGAAAAAAAATGGTCGCCATCTTGAATTTTCAAATGACCAATTAGGCAAATTAGAACATCAAATGAACAACTCCTGGACGTTTTTTGCTTGTATAATAATTAACACGAGTACTATCAGATGTTACTTGTATCTGCTACGCCATTCGATATTTACCGTAGTTTGAGAATAAAAACGCGACTTTAAGAGTTTTAGTGACGTCATTATGGTCATGTGACACTTTTTAATATTTAATATTATAGATGAAGGTGTTATGAATCATTTGATACCAAATAAACATTGTATGTTTCTGTTTTTACCATTCATATTCTATATTTTTCTCCCCTACCCCCACAATTCAAAAATATTTGTTTTAGCTAAAGTATACACTTTTAAATATGAAAAGAAGTTGTTAAGCTACTAGTACTGCACTGCTATCACGCGTTTTCAATTTGTATAGATACATATCTTCCATAATATAAATGTGTCGTTTTGTCACTCTTTCTTGTACACCCCAACCTTCCTGACTCATGCGTTGTGTTTTAACCGGTTAATTGTAGTATATGATTTGCTTCACATCGGGTCCATGTAAGTTCAAATATCTCTAAAGTTTGAATGTTACTGCAGCAGGCGACGGACAGACGAGGCTGGCCAAACATCTAGCCACAAGCACTTGACCTGGGACACTCGCTTCTCATTCCCAACACCTCCTAACCAACGCGTCATAAATCATCAAAGCTTACAGGAATGTTTAACACCGCCTGTCAATCAGCCACACCGTGGTGTACTGGCTCATTGGTCAACTGACCTACATTGTGTTGTCGTATGTAAGAAGGATATGTGAGTGTGCAGTTTATATGTAGTATGTGATGAACAACACACACCATGGACCAGTACGGGCTAATGAATGCTAATTATAGCTTGCCCACGGGCTTTCAGAACCAGCATTTGCAATATGGACCCCTCTGGAATCCTAATATTGCACCAGGAGGTTCCGGTCGGGCAAATGGATATCAGGATGGACATAATGCATGGAATATCAATGTTGATGACTATAAAGAAGAGTTGATTGATCAGCGTAAAAAGGCCAAACAGAGGAATGACATGTTCAAGAAGTATTTTATATTAATGACGTCTTTTTTCGTGTTCCCTCCGGAAGTGGCGTCTTTTTACACCGCTTCAGAACTAATACAAACTTACCTGGATAAGCTTGGAGTGAACGACGAAGGTGCGATGTTGTTCCTGTTCGTTATACATGGCGTGAACATCCGGGAACTTGCAAACGGGAGGTTCAAACTTGTAAACGGATATCAGATTCCCTGGCTTATAGATGTGTATGATTATGTGCTTAGTAAACTTGAAATAGAAGACTTTTTCCGTCTCGGGACTCAGATGTTGTTACCACAGACTGCAAAACCAGTGTACACTGACAGATGACGAAACTTCAACCTCAAGTAGCAGTATACATATCTTTATCTCAGTTCCATTGAACGTGTGGCTCCAATCGAGTTTCGTTGTCTGATATCGAGAGACAAACATAATACAAGTGTGTGTTTAACATGCTAACCGGAGAAGTTTTAGTATTCAGCTCATTCATGCCACACTCACACACTGTTTATCATTTATAGTAGGACAATCATACTGTGCGTCAACACAAACTTTAACACAACAGCTTACAGTTCTGATCTGTTCTCTACAAACAGACTTTAAGCTGTCGTGTTAACTGTACAAGTACGTATTAACGTTTTGATATGCTTATCTAAACATTACATCCCTCATCCCTTAACATAAGTGTTTATATATCTTAACCTGTATATTACCTCGCTCTACAAAGAGATTATACATAAACATAAAATACCTCTTATATGTTGACATGAACATTAAAAAGTGTTTATCCATTAACAAAACAGTTGTTATATGTTTACCTGAACATTGCATAGCGTTCCAAGGCGTTTATCCATTAACAAAACAGTTGTTATATGTTTACCTGAACATTGCATCGCTTTACAAGGCGTTTATCCATTAACACAACAGTTGTTATATGTTTACCTGAACATTGCATCGCTTTACAAAGCGTTTATCCATTAACACACCAGTTGTTATATGTTTACCTGAACATTGTATCGCTTTACAAAGTGTGTATCCATTAACTAAAAGGATCGTTATATGCATATAATATAACATTGCATTGGTCTGTTTAGAGACAATACGTTACAATGGTCCATTAGTGCGTATCGTTGTGTCCCTTAACATAAGACTGTGATAACCCAGTTAAATCCTCATGAGTACTGTGATAACCGCCAAATTCCAGTTAAACCCTCATGAGTAATTTGATAACCGCAAGATTCCAGTTAAACTCTCATGAGTACTGTGATAACCGCCAGATTCCAGTTAAACCCTCCTGAGTACTGTGATAACCGCCGGATTCCAGTTAAATTCTCATGAGTACTGTGATAACCGCTATATTCCACTTAAACACTCAACAGTACTGTAGTAACCGCCAAATTCCAGTTAAACTCTCATGAGTACTGTGATAACCGCCATATTCCAGTTAAACTCTCATGAGTACTTTGATAATCGCCAGATTCCAGTTAAACTCTAATGAGTACTGTGCTAACCGCCATATTCCAGTTAAACACTCAATAGTACTGTGATAACCGCCATATTCCAGTTAAATTCTCATGAGTACTGTGATAACCGCCAGATTCCAGTTAAACCCTAATGAGTACTTTGATAACCGC
>ENA-OREC01000352-OREC01000352.1-marine-metagenome-genome-assembly--contig:-NODE-352-length-16859-cov-14.174115_pt1 | contig 16859 bp, 8 predicted proteins | sample MGYA00248626_ERZ508543 | MGnify/ENA primary metagenome ERZ508543 (study PRJEB26211, sample SAMN05518279) | marine metagenome | isolation source: Puget Sound, Washington, USA | host: Bankia setacea...
AGTGATTCATTTGTACAATTATCTACAAAATATACCATATCAGTGATTCATTTGTACAATTATCTACAAAATATACCATATTAGTGATTCAATTGCAATAACTTGTTATATTTAATTAAACCATTAAAATGTTATGCCTGTAGTGAGCTAAAACTAGTTTTGAAAAATAGGTATTATTTACAACAAAAATGTTTGAACCAAGAGCTCTTTATTACTCTATGGAAATACATGGACATAAAATGTACAAGTTGATATGGTTGTCAACAGTTATTGAACGAGGATGGCATTGTTCCTGTCTTTGTTAAGTTTTAATTTACTGTCTGAAATCATGTGTTTCATTTTCATTTTGACACTTTTACATTCTGTTTAGACAATATCTATATTGTGCAGAATTATGGACACAGCACAAAATTATTGTAACATTTAAAATTTAATTATGTTTTATGGAATATTGATTTAATTGCGTGGTTGTCCATTAAAATCAGTGAGAACACAATACCCTGCCTGTGTTTTGTTATAGAGCATGAACAACTGGTTGAAATCATGGTCAATACATTACTGGGCCAGCTGAACATTCACATTTGTTTGTAAAATGCCCAACATTAACTTTTTATTGAACTATCTAAATTTAGGAGAGAAAATAAAGCTAGAACCTTTCGTCTTACAGACTCAAGAGCATATCAACACTACTGGTACATGCACTGGCAGGGTTAGTGGAGGAAAATACATACTCTTTGTTTTGGAAATAAAGCATCAAAATTTGCAATTTGAGTGCATGTTTCTCTTTTGTGTATCTTTATATAATAATGAGCAAGATAATGGTCTCTTTGCATTGAGAAACTACTACACATAGGCCTATAATTTCATTTAAATATATTTTCAGATGTTCATTGATTCTAAAAGCCATGCTGTTTCCTTTCTTGAGAATAAATTTCTGCGTAACTGCACACAAAAGCTTTCCAATTAGATGTTTAAATGAGTTCCAAAATTTGAAATGAAATCTAAAGTCAAGTCGTTAATGGAAAGAGTCTCTCAGAGGGAGTGTGGTATAAAACTTGGGGGGCCCAGGATTTGTATCTCGCAATCTAGGGATATAAAAATGTATATAATTACCCCGGCATCATCATGAACATCAGAACCCATGCAGTTATATAACTACTTCAAGCCAGATCACATTTGCAGTAGTCTTGGAAATATTAATTCACTCCAATGAAATATTATTTAAGCTATGATTACTTAGGCAGTTAATGTCCCATATACACGATATCGTTTCTCCGTAATTAATGATTAGTATCTGCGAATTGAAGGGCTCGATGATAAGATTCTTACATCACATAAAACATAGGCTTACTAAATAGAAAACCTCGGAATACGTGCATTTCATATAGCAATATAAAATCCATCAAACATATTAACTGTGTATGAAGAGTGCTTAGGAAATCAAATAAATTCTTTAGCGGCATTTACAGCTTTCTGAGACACATGATACAAACTTGTGTGAGGTTTTTAAGCTATTCAAGCTGCACATGTTGGTGTCATATGCAGATGTATAGAGGGTCTTTATTTGACAGAAAGCGCTACAAATCGTACTTTTTAATGGTCTTTACTACCTCCAAACACTGCGTATACCCCACACTTTTTATGTTGGTACATTTTGCCTTGCCATTTGTAAAAACTGCAGTAAACTGTCAAATTGTGATTTTTTTTAGCAACAATGAAGTGTTTCCAAATGCTGTGTTATTGTTGTTTTAGTGCTGTTTAACGTTGTTTCAGTCACTCTAGGCCTTGGAATGTATGATCGCTGAATTGTCTATGGTACGCAAATAGACAGGTATCAGTGACAAAACCCGGGCACTTATGCAATCATGCAAACCAAATGTCTCCCATTCATAGTTATAAACATAAAAGTAAAAGTGAGAAACATGTACGTAAAATATTGGAACAACAGACTTCAAAGATGCATGCATTTCTACCTCTGCAAAGCGATATGTACATGCTTTAGTCTCAACGTATTGTCTCGTATGATTGGTTATTAATGACGTAACTTTAGGTAGATCTATAATATGGGTTGTAAGTGTAAGATATAAACTTAGTTAGTTATAAGTTAGGCCATACATGGGGAGGTTACGACTGAGTAAAGCTACATGACAATGAAAGCCAAACATTGAGAAATCATAAAACTGTACACAAAAGGTTGATTTGGCTGTAGTTCCGCGAGACTACTCTATACAGATTTGATTTGAACCTAACCACACTTGTCACCTGGGTGTTGATGCAAAATAAAGAGAGGTGGTGTTTGTGTACAATGATTATTATATATCGGAATTTAATAAGTCAGAAACGAATGCTGTTATTTGAAATATAAATACACAATATGCTTTCGTATATAAAAATATGTTTGCATTTATGCGTAAATTATGGACCTCCGTCCTAATAAAAACTGTATATGAAAACCATAAAACGAAGTCGTAAAACTTAATCGAGCATTTAAATAATTGGAAGTAAGGCTATAAACGTGCTACTAATGTCAAATAATTTCCATGTACAATCACAAATAATGATTGAAAATAGACATGGCCAGTTTATGATTGAACACAGATCATATTTTCATCAATATTAGAGTGGTACTAGGTGTGGGTTGTACAGTTGACTGTTTGATTGTCAGAAAGCGTTACTGCTGTCAGTTCAATGAATGCATAGCTGCAACAAGGACATGCTTCATGCAGCCACTGTCCAACCATGTGTTTTTATTATGCCACATTTGAACAAAAATATAATTGACATTTTTTAGTGTTTGATATTAACTGCAGGTGACACAGAATCAGTTTGCTATTATAGTGTGATGTGTGTTTTATGGGGACATATTTCATAAATCTCTTTAAAAATCTGTGTGGACCATTAATCTACCGCATTGGGGCAATAAGGAGGTGATGTAGGTCTATCGGTAAATAACAACTTCAAAGGAATGAGGCCCTTAGGCGAAATTGAGAGAAGAACGGATAGTTAGATAGAAATCTTAATGTCAATATCATTGTGGTTTACAATATACAGTGATGGATGCATTTGTTGCGTGAAAAATGACTTTCCTAAGTGCAATGGAAATGAAATAAGATGTTTATTGACTTTTTTTGAAGAGTTGAGATTTGATCCGAGTAAAAATTTGTTTCATAACTCATTCATAAGCAGTAGCACAAGTTGTATACACAGTTTCCAATGAGTTATGGTGAGCTAAGTTAGATTTAAAACTCTAAACAACCTTCAGTTAATGATACTCAAGTGTTTAGAAAAGATGATTTGCTTTATTTATGAACGCTCTTCGATGATATAGGTGTAGATTATTATTGTTATATAAAGAAAAGAGTTTCAATGTGTAGAGTACTGTGAATGATTAACGGAATTATGATACATGCACTTTGTCAAAAAAAGGAGTAAAATTGATGTGTGTAAATGTTAAACTCTTAAGCTGTTGGATACATGTACATCCACAGAAGAAGGATAACTCTGTATGCAAAGGGAATTATTTCAATTTAAGCGATTAATATCAACAAAACTGTATTAATTTTTTGTGTAAATTTGGAATACTCATTTTACCCTTTAATTGGAGCCTATTTTGTACTCTGTCAAGGGTTTGATAAACGTCTCGACTTTCTGCCTTTCTCTGTGGGCTTTGTCCTGTTTGTGTACTCTAACTATTACCACTGCTTTACTTCAGTATGGTGTGTACTCAGAAAATAGCTTAATTCTTGTGCAAATAAACCTAGCATTCTTCAAATACACAACAGTCTGAAGCCAGTTTGTCTTTGGGTTTGCTGGCTGAATGACGTGAAACAGGCTGTTGTGAGATTTTTTTCACTAGCCCAGTAGGTTATGCACACGACTTTGAATCTGAAGGTAACAGGTTTTAATCTAGAAAAAAAGCTCACTTTCTTAAAGGTATATCATTGCGTTTGGACTATGTTTGATGTTGGATATTCGTCAGTTACTTGCAAAGAAGTTATGTACACAGGTTTAGGAATACAAGGGCATGGTTTCAATTGCTTACCACCTATATATTAGTGTGTTGTCTTGTTCCTGTTTTCAAAACTATCTTTCACTTGTTCCCACCATCATGATAAGTGGGGTCCTTTTTATTAAATCTTGTTGTTAGCTAAGTCTCTAAAACATCAAGTCACAATCAGAATATGGTCAGCAGAAGACTTTTGTATCTGCCTTTACTATTACATGTACAGTTACAACAATATTGCATCAACCCTATCTTTATGTGTGTTTGCAGTATGTGATAAAACAACTATAACTGTCCCACTGCTGTGGTGAGATCCTGGCAGAGTTGTTATGTTGCAGTAACTAAAGACAGATGTATTGACACTTCTACTGGACCTGCATCTGGCCACTGTTGGTATCAGTTACTCCAACAACGTTCATAGAGCCACTACAATGTATGGGCTCAACTAGTAAAGTGAACGGCCATAAAAACTGTTATCCCCGTCCCTATTGTGCATTACTGTGATATAAAGTCTATAGTTTCTCCACCAAAGGCGTTAAGATACCTGTCTCAGATACTGTCACATTTGGCAACATTTATTAGAGAATTATTTGTATTAAATGACTACTCAGTCTTATTTATGTCATCTTTATTATTATATTTATATTCAGTGTATTTAACCACAGTTTAATTACAGATATAACCGATAAACAATCCCTTTGAAATGTGAACAAGTACTCTAGTTTCACATTTTTGTTGTGTTCATATGTCAATATGTATGCACAAAGATAAAGTTAGATCAAAGAGGTACTATTGTGCTGTTTGTGTTAAATGCACAATATTTACGTTGACTTTACACAATCTGGTTCCAAATACTGACCAGATAGTAGTAGCTTCATTCTTGAAAAATAAGAGCAATAATTTGCATGTAATTAGCATATATGCAAATCTCGTACTATATCTCGAGAGTGTTGAGAGACTGAAGCACAATACAAAGTCTGGATAACGGAGGAAATGAGTTTGGTATTTATCTGAGACTTAATTGAAGATGACAGGCTGGACTTTGCCAGGCACATAGAAAATCTAATTCTGGAAATCGGAGCTGTCCCCCTGATGACAGTTTCATAACACGCTGATGTTGATTGATGCCTTGGAACTTTCCAATGCACTCCATGGGTATACTGGTGATTATTATGCAATTTTCCAGATATATTTCTCAAAACAGACCCTTAGACAATGCTGTATCGCTTAACGTAAATAGGTGTAATATACATCAGCGTGAAATAGTTTGTGCCTGGGAATGTTGAAGCCTCGTGCAATGCTGCATCTGAGTATCAGGCAACTCTTTGTTTATAATTTCAATGAGAAGCTGAGTTAGATAACTGGGGGGCTTGTGTTAGTTATGTCTCTATTTAGTCACGCAGAGACAAGGAATGAAACCCTACAACAGTTGCACATGTAGTTCATAAATAAGGACAACACAAACTTGCACTACCCTTAAATGTAAACTTTCAGTTATGACAAATATGCCAACGTTGTTGATTTTCTTAACTTTGATCAATACTTTCCACAAATACAAATAATGAAATAGTAAAAATGATTTAACAAGTTGTTAGTATGTATGATTAATAAGTATTAATATTAAATCTGCAGAAGGTAGTATAAGACTTGTTTTTTTGCCAACACGGGTTAGTCAGCGCTAGTAGAATAGCCAATAACTTGCAATGTATAAAATTTCCCACTATGATTCCTCCAAGTCTACCAAGCAGTCAACTTGAGTCAAGTACCTTTCACTTTTGTAAGATCCTATTCTAATCTAATTACTTACTTGCAAATTAAAAATCCTGCCCTCACTTTGAACAACACCAGATTATATTTCCACAGTCCTTATAACAGTGTCTGGCCACAAGTGATTAAAAATTTGAAATATGATTCGTACCCAGATTTAATTTAAATGTATCATGTATCCAAAGCATTTACATGGATCTAGCGATAATGTATTCATTCGTGGACGATGATTATTGCACAATGGCTGTGGTAAGGTCGCAGGAATAGACTTTCATATTACGCCTATTCATCTGCTTTTAAAGGTGAGCATTATTGACAAAAATCATCAATCAACATATCTCCTAGTCTAACACAAACTGTGGTAGGATGTGAAGATGGGAGGTTTGCCTTTGTTCTCTTATGTAAACGTAAAATTATTTTTAAAAAAAAGCACTTGGAGAAAGAAAGCATGAAAACAGACCCCAATTCTGGTGTGGGCTGCAGTTCTTTTAATGTTCTGCTTTTTTCCCTACCTAATGTTCAACCTGATTAAAATGATAATTTTTTTAATTTCCTCAGTTACACATCAGCTGTGGTTTAGATATGTGTATTTTGGGGGTAGGTGATCCCGGGCTGAAGAGATACATGTTTGTTGTAGGGTGAAGGTGATTTCAGTTGATTATGTCAATGTCTCATCAAAACTTGCCTACATTACGAGTACTGGTAATGGCATTTCTTATCTCGGTAAAACAATAGAGACGCTCACAATAGAGGACACGGTGTTAAGGTCAAGGTCATGAACACAAGATCGGTATCTCCCTCTTTCTGTTGAGTATTTAAGGACAAATTTGCTGAAAATCAATTCTCCATGGTGAAAGATAGGAAGCATTTGCCTGAATATTGGTAATTTTGCTTTAACCAGAGTAATTTGTTAATATCATCAATAAGCTAATCAATAGGTCCTATCAGTTAATTACAGCTTTTCCACATGCATGAACCTCCGCACGAATATCTAAACAATCTTAGCTTTTTTAAACAGCAATTTCTCTCTTTTTTTCCACGTTTTGATAACCTGAAAACATGACATGCTTGGCTTTGAAAATATGACAGAGCTGTGGCTAGATACTTAACAGAGAGGCATGAACTCATTATTGCATTAGTTCCCAGTTAACATCACGGAGCTTAAAAAGTACACTGGGAGAGTAACTGAAACTAGACGTAGCAATGCATTAAAAGCTGTTATGAGTCTTCACACCAATTGTAAGTTAGAAGTACATCAGTAGAGAAGGTTTGTCTTCACACAGTTAAATCTAAAGAGTCATGCATGTTTGGCTTTGATTTTCGCTCTATAGAACATCTTAGACTACAAACGCCAGAGTCTGTATGTTGGATAGATAATGAAGCATTCAGTAATGCCAAATTAACATGCAAAATTGTTGTACACATAGTTCAAGATGACATGCCATGTGAGCTGTTAGAGCAACCAACTGCAGCAGTTCTAATGCAAGGGGTTGTTTGAACTAATTGAGGATCCACAATGATGGGGCTGTTTATTGTGGGTTGTCAGGTAATGCTGTTGTCAGATTAGAAACTGTTTTCTTGAAATGCTCTATGTACCAAACACAAGACACATTAAGTGAGATAAAAATGCATAAAAGCTATTTCATAAACACTATCAAAAATCGTTAAACTGACAGGATAGGGTAGCGAAGAGGAGAAGGGATCTGTCATGCAGCTTTGACATTCTTGTGTTTCGAAGTATATCCTCAACCCCTATCAGGGCCATGTGAAATAAACACACAGCTACGCACCAAGCAGAGCAAACGCAAATAGTAGTATTGGAATTTGAAATTTTCAAAATCCCTAGGATAAATTATCATGTCTTTTTCCCATCGTAAACAGATTAGATAGGTCCCCGAGTTCATTTATACAAAGCCAAGTATCATTAGGTCTCCCTTGACACTGAACCTCCATATTCACAATGCCCTAGAAACGTTTAAGGACGCCATTCAATGTTGCAGCTCACCTTAGTCCATGGGAATGTTAGTCGACACACCCTTACTTCTTACTGATACCCTAATGGGCTTTCTGGATTTACTATAAACCACATTGTCGCCTTTTTTTCTGGTGGAGGTAAAAAAACTTAAATGAAACCCTTGCAACTGATCCTTCCTTGAGAGTATTTGCATTATCATCATTATCTGACACAGGAGATAATGTTACATAGATTTTAATGTTTTAAAATGTGGACGATGAGACATCAGCTATATATCTTGTGACAAATATCAATTTATCAGCCCTGGTCTTTACAGTTATTAGAGTATCACCTTTAAGTATGATTTTGAAATGAAGTATTATCAACTTGAGCTATATATGTAATAGATGAAGCTTTATGATAAGCTGTGATCAGTGTTGATGGCCTATTGATTATATGATTGACATTTTACAAGGTCATTATTTAGGGGGTAATATGTGGGTATACGTGAAGCTTGATATATCCCTTTAATGTGTGCATATAACTTTTCTCCTCTTTAATCACAGAATATTTTGTAAAATCATTCAGTGACAAATGCATTATTCTTTTTCACCCAAGAATACATTTATTTTAGCAATTTGTTTCCGTCAAATTTCCAATGAATGATGTATGTACTTGTGTATGGTAAATAACCTATCAAATTGGTAGGGTAATTACCTTAATGTTCTTGGAGAATGCTTCTCCATGGGTGGGATACTTTTACACAAAATGATCAGAATACAGCAAATGTTCTACCTAGATGGAAAATCTCTGTGAACTTTGTGATCTTTTTTAACACAATCTTTGACAATTGGATTATATTTTTAGATAATGTTTCCTGGGATGTTCATTGTTTCATTGTGAAGGGTATACTTAAACATAACCGTATCTGACAATCGCAGTTATTTGATAATTTATCCTGATTTATTCTTTACCTTGAAGCAATAGACCTCGTACACAAATTACAAAAGCTGGTAGTTTAAGCTACTAAACTCAGCCTCCCTTAATCCTTTAATAACTCTGATGGGTGTTATAAAACAAAACATGTGTTTATATATTGGTTATACAATGCTGTAGGTAACTGCTACATGTGTAAATGAATGTTGTTATTTTTTTGCAAGCACTGAAATGCAAGACAGACATTTCCAATGTGAGTCCAGATTTTTCAAATTTCATGTGTTATGTTGTTTTTGTTTCCATTGAGTGAGCTGCTTGTTTTAGATTGAGCAGTGAGTTTTACATGTTATGTCGTGTTGAGTTAATGAGTGACGCTACTTAAAAGAAGAGTCAGTTATGTTCATGGCGAGTGGCGGGGCATTTTTTTGCCACTTATTAGCCTTTGAAATATATGACTCCTGTAATTTACTATGGCAAAATTGTGTTTCTTCATGTCTGATTAAGTTTTACAATGTAAAGTTGATGTCATTGTTTCTATCGTTTTTTGGTACAAGTTGTTTTGTTTACGAGTGTCCGTGTTCAGAACACCTGTGTCAGTTAGAAAATGCTGCCTCCAGCTATATTACATACATAACTGAACTTTAAATATCACTAAATAGTTGACTTTGTGAGCCTCTCACTCTACACTCACCAGTATTTTGGCCACGTATAGTGTATTTAGATGTGGGTCACCTAATGTACAAAAATGATTAATTCAATCTCATGCCCAGGACAGCCTAATATTTGCTGATAAAATGACGAGTTCTTCTTATACAGTTTCGTCCAATCAGATAGAGACAAATGGGATTCTGCGTCAAAGCCTCCACTAATCCCGCACATTTTCTTTCCGTCATTCTTAAGATCGCAAAATAAATATTTTCATACAATCCACCATTATCATCAGTGTTTAATAAGATTTCCTGCCTCCAGTTTTCAATACGCAAATTTCCAATCACATAATGCCAGTGATTTGATCAGCCATGAAAGCCAGCTCCCAGATAAGACGAGGAAAAAACTCAATATGGAACTCCTTTCTTCCAATTCTTGCTTTCTCTATTATATATGAAGAATTCATATAATTGAAGTCCAAAAATCAATAAAACTTTTCATTTTTTCTGAGACTAATTTCGTCATGGAAAATTGGTTCTATTATGAGTATAGATTGGTACGACCTAACACATGAAAATCATCAGAAATTTTAATAAGCTGGCTTCAGCTATAGAAATTACACTGAATGTGAGTCTTTTCTGTCCAAATTTTGATGAATTATCTAGACTTTTTTCCTACTGTATCATTTTTGCAGAGATATGTTTTGAACGTGATTCACTCTTCTCTTTATTTTGGACCAATTCCGAGCTGTCTAACTCACTGCCTGGCATGATTGTTTTTTAGAACTCCAGGTCTCATCGTGCTCCGACATGCGCCAAAAAGCATCATTTAGTCTATTGAAAGTTGTATTTACTGTCAGATTTTACTGCTATAAGAGTAGGTAGCTATTATTTCTGTATCCTTTTTAAATGGCTGCCGCATGAATGGAATTTGTCAACACTGAAATATAGTGGTGGAAGGCGATCATAAATGTTAATTATGTACTCATAACCGCCATGCTATCTAGCCCCTCCATAACTTTCACATATAATAACAAAACCCATAATTTTGACAGCTCTGAAAGCTAATATATATGCAATTATGAAGGGAGGAAATGCACTATGCTGGGTGTAGACAGTTTAAACGTGCTACTAGTTTACGACACATTGGGAGAATAATTAAGGTACATCTTGACACATTGTGCTCTCTGTTATTTACACAAAACTCAAGTGTAAACTCTGGAATTTCTGTGTTGGTAACAAGGTCTGTAGTGAGGGAAATACATAGCAAAGATATGGTGAGAACTCTTCTATGTTTTGTTAGTTTAAGCTTCACATTACATGATGCACTCTATAAGAATCCTGTTACTTATGCAAGTGTAAATCTCAAAAATGTTTTATGCTAATTAAATCTAGTAGAATTGCGATAATATACACGCCGTAAATTGTTTATTTGCAAGACAGCACAAAGCCTACGATCCCATTGTAGAGTACCATGATACCTTTAATGGAAGCTATTCTGTCAACTGCCCGCTAAACACTATCAGTGTCTCAACACATTGTAAAACACTCCAGTTTATGGGTGTTTTATTTTTCATGATCAAATTATAATGCGAATCTCATAGCTACATGCTCTAAATGTGTGCATTATGACAGTTGTGACATAGTGGGCCTGAGAGCTATGTATCCATTATGGGCCATAGTTATAGCCTGACTTCAAAGACCCCTACCACTAACCAACAACGACCAGCAAATCAACTAAAGTATCACTTATATCTGCTCTGTGCTCATGTTCTGTTCAATAGAGAGCATATAAAGCTTTGATAGTATTGATAGATTTATAATACTTGTTTTTAGTTTGTCCTTAAAAACGGTTACTTTCTAAACTAGAACTAGACTCATACATTTGAAAAGGGTTACTTTCTACACTAGAACAAGACTTAGAAATGGTTACTTTTTAAACTAGCACTAGACTCATGCATTGTGAGTGACATTGACAGGACTCTCAGATGTAAACTGATTTAGAAAGATAGCAACACCAGTAAAGCCTCCAAATTGCTGTGAAGGTGCACCAAGTCCTTCGATTTATTATTGATAAATGCTGATAGTTTTAACCTATACAAAACAGTTCTAGTCTGTTAGATAATGCTGTTCATAGATTTTAATGAGATATTATTAAGTTCAGTATTAATTTGGATGAATTCAAGTGAAAAGCTGGATTGATCGAGGGTTAAGTCTGTTGATTAGTGTATACATTCACTCTGATGCAAGTGATATTTCTAGAGAATCTCTAATCTACTTTATTTCTTTATCAATCTAACTGATCTATGGCCGAAGTCTTTGCTTGATTATTCCCCAGTTCTGTATGTTATGTATTGTACAAACAGTTTATTGCTTAAATTACACTGCTGTGCTTATCAGGCCATGTTTATATTAGAGTCAGTGTATCAGCTATGATATGCTGTTGTAACTGATTTTCGGACTAATACCTGCCTAATTTCTATTACAGGTGATCATTATCTGTTGCTTACTTGTGGTCAGTATGTGAGATATGGCCACTTTGACCTGGACTCACCCCAGCAGGGAGGCCAGGCTTATCAGTCTTTCTCTATCCTAGCTGGCTTTTGAAGTACTGATGATAACTGGTGATTGGCTTTGCTTTCAGTACTGATCAAGATCTCTGCAAGGTATTGCCTTTGTCTTGCAATTATTCACAGCACCACTACAGACTATCAACATTGACTATCTTTCCTCTACAATGACTTTGTTTGCCTCAGCATGTGCTTATCTCCTAACAATATAATTAATGTAAACATTGACTAGTAGGTTGAACAAATTCTGCACTAGACAGACTGTGTACAATTATAAATATCAGATGCTGCAACATTCACTTATCACCTGACTAAGTTACAGTGTATGTTTAGCAAATTGATAAACTTCAAACAATTAACATCATAGATACATCCAATAGTGCTACCCTTATATTCATAATTGATGATTACTAAGTACTGGAAATACCAAATTTGATCAATACGTTATACGCAATAAAACACATAACCCAAGCTATCTTTCGAAAAAAATGTTGTTGATTTTGTTATTTATTTGTGTGTGGGCGCAGACATGGGACTCGGATGTGTGCAGTTTAAGGTTCTGTAGTTACCCAATAGGATGTTGTCAATGCAGTCATACTTCACTAACCCTAGCAATGCACGCTGTGTGGTCAAAGCTTCAATAATGGATCCACAATTGATTGTTTCAATATGCACTACATATCTAGGCAAGGTTTATGTCGCTACATGGAAGTGGTATGACTAAGGCTCGAGTTTATTGTCACAATTACACTGTTAAAATTTTATTACACAGCTGATAAAATTTCGATGAAGTAGACTGTGTAGTCTGTGCCGAGTGCATGAAATGATAAACAGTTCCCCAGCATTCATATAGTGTATAAACAAATGGAACTCTGGGTTTACAAAAGTTCATTGTATTGGTTTGAGGTGTGTGCATTTATTGTGATATAAAGGCCATATTTCCTGCACTAAAGGCGTCTTAGTGACCGTGCATTTTCCTAACAGCTGATACAAGGCATGTCAACATTGGTCATTGTTGGTGTAATGTGAAAATGATTGCCTACAATACAGATCACTATCAGAAAGAGATGTATCATGTCAGTAATTGTGTTTGTTTAAGCAAAGCCCTTAATGAATGTGCAGACAGTGTGTTTGGTAGAGAACAACGAGAGGGTGGTTTAAACAACAGCTGAATCTGGTCTCTGAGCTCTGTAGCGGGGGTCATACACACATACTGCAGTACTGGCCAGATGGTGAGGCTAGCCTGGCTTACACACACAACAATAACAACAAATACAAACACACATAGATACAGTGTTATCTCTAGTACAACAGGCTCACTTTCTTATTTACATATAAGCAGTTTTGCAATACTTGTTGAGAGGAAAGTGACAGCGAGCGCATACTCATTTAACATATATATATATATATTAATGACAAGTTATTTAGTCTAATCTATGCATTCACATTGAGGCAGAATCTCTCTTTCTCCTCTGGTAACTAGAAGATAAGAGGAAGAAATCATTTTTTCTCTCTATTGTATAGTATCAAACAAAGCACTGGCTTTCCCATTAGACCTCATTTCCAGAGTGATTGAATAGCATAGTTTGCCAAGTCTCAACTATTTCACCATCAGCTGCTATCGCTAAATTCCAAAATTGTTGGCTTATGTCTGATCTTTCTGGACCTTTTATCAGTTAAGAGGTAGCCAAGTATTCGAAAACTGTATAATTCAGACTTTAAATACCATTACAAGGATAGTTTTGATTTCTCGCAGACTGGCACTTGGTACAACCATCACTTGATATTGGAATCATGTTATCTACAGCATGGAACCTTTTCTTATGATGCAACAAAGGACAAATCCAGGTATGGGAACACAAATAAAACCATCTCCTAAATGACTGAAATCTACTGGAACTGGCTTGTTGTGTGTTAAATTTTGACATGAAAACCAAACATAAGCCATACCTCCTATCATAGGTTATTTCCTCGGCAACATAGGTTATTTCCTTGGCAACCTTTGTGTTTCTTTGTGTTCTATATTTTTGAATATTCAGTGCTGAAATCTACTTACTCTCTTCAGACAAAACATTGTTTAATTGATCTTTTAAAAGGTTTATTCGTGACAAAGCACATCATAAACCGTTATATTTTTATGGTATGTTTTAAAACTTTATAATTATGTTAAGTCGTTAACAGCCCAGCGATGTTAGAAGGAAGTTTAAAAGCACAGTGTTTAGGCAACAAGACAGATATTTGAACCATCTATCAAACATTTATTTCTAGTTTTAACCCAATCATTGTGTTCTAAACTACTCATCTGTTGTAAGCATTCAGATTTGGACAGGACCAAACAGCTGGGAAATAGATGACTACTGACATTATCCAATCTTCCACAAATTTACTACCATCAGCCAATTGGTAGAAACAAATTGCCAGTTTGGATGACATTTTAAATAGATAAACTCAAATACAGGCTCTGTAGATGTTAAATGGCATACAATTTAGTATATGATATATAAATACAGTATGACCACAGTGCTTGAACTCTATATGGTATGATGTGTGTGTGGATGTTTGAGTGTATGTGATCATCATATTTAGACTGACTGTATAACTACACTCAGGTTGTTTTGTCAGCTGTTGGCTGTGTATGATTTATGTGGGAGTTGACCATTCAAATGCAACCTGCTCAATTACTTGTTTTTGATTGTTCTATTTGTAAATATCAACACTGTTTGACAGGGTTGACTCTGCTACTCTACACAATTACTGGTTCAATTTAACGTAACCTTGAGCTTTGTTTACATTTGCTTTTAACTGTGTTGTTGGACTAGCACACATGGAGATTTTGCAGCATGAAATGTGCCAATTCTACTAAAAGTTATAATTGTGTAGGCCTTCAATTTTCATATCTATGTAAAGGGCCCAACACAGTTTCTAGAAAACAAAACAAGGACTTGAGGAAATAGTTTTTCTACTAATGTTTTGCCATTTATTTGCTGTTACTTAAGTTTTCACTACAGTAGTGGTATCTAGCGATACTTCGTGAACACATGGTGAAGATCACTTATTGTGTTTTCATGATGCCTGTTGATAAAATGTGAAAAGCTTTCCACTTTATTCAATCAAGCAGCTGTCCTACGAAGAGTACTTATTAAGTTATTTCAGTTTTATCATATCATATATACAATGGAGCATTTAGTTCGTCATAAAAATCACTATTTTGTATAGTTTTATTCAAGTGAGCAAGTATTACCTGAATTTTCATTGAGACTGTTTATGTGCATAAAAGAACATTACATGCTGCAAAGCCACAATTTCTAAGTTAAATATGCCCACCTTCGTTACAAAAGCTTTCAAGAGTATCATTAAGAAAATTATATTTGAAGAACACTTTTCTGACAACTAATTAAAAGTGTTCCAAAACGATTTTAGTCTAAAAATCCATTAGTTGGTTTTATTCTCTGCAAAATGCTTGGTGTTTTAGCGGTAGATTCCGGGAGTGTAATTTGGCATGTCTTGCCATATGGTGAAACTGATGACAGGCAAATGAGGTGAAGCTATTCTGTGTAGGTTTTCACTTGAAATACCAGATGCAAGAACCATAATATGGCAGGCCAAGAGGTTGGGGTGCCACTGTGGGTTAATGACTACACACTCTCACCATAAATCTGCTACCTTCTAGCCTGGTGTTTCATTCCCTAGCACCTCTCTATGAACTTGTTGCATGTAAATTCATGATTTCAGTCTATATTGTCTAGTGTTTTCGTAATCAAGCGTTTTTGTTCAATCACTGTATTGTGTTAAGTTCATTATTTTGTGTGTATTATGAGTATAAGAGTCTAATAACTGTTGAAATCAGGCACTTTAGGAGGCAAGAAACTAGCTCTAGAGATCCACTTATTCTTAGAACATGTGGCACACTTGTGTAGAATATAGAACCAATTTTCACAGATGCATTCTAGGTTAGACATTTCCTCTTTGTATATTGAAAAAAAAAGATAATTGTGGCTGGAAATTCCAGAGATTACTTATTCCCAAGCTTTTATCCACCTCGGTTTTCTCTTTCTCCCAGAAGAAAAAAGTGTGTTTTAAATTTGATAACACTGTGTATAAAGTACATACAAAGTATTTCATTTTCAACATGAAACATGAAACTAGACCCTGCTCTACCTTGCCTGTGTGAGACATAATCTACACAAATCAAAGCTTTAAGTCTGCTTATTTGTTTAAGGGTGGATCATAGGCTAGAGTTATGTTATTGTTAGATTTTGAACACTCTTTTTCACTGTGGAATTTGTTTATGTTTAGAGCACACTCATTTCCTCACATGCCATACTCTCTATTGCTCAATATGCAGCTGTTACTCAAGTTCTAGTGAATAATATGAGATCTCATACTATGTTATCAGTAAACTCGCTGAAAACAGTGATATACCATTACAACATTCATTTAAAAACAAACTTTTAAAAAAAATCGGATTTAGTATTTATATGGTTCTTTTATGTTACATGACATTTTAATGTTTTTTTTATAACTTTTCTTAAATTCATTTATTGATCAAGTCAATAAGACCCTATTGGATGACATGCTTGATTTAGAAGTCGCTACATGTGTGATCAATATTTCATATGTCACCTTTTAGTTCAACATATCAATTTCGCCTTCTATTTGCAACTGTTATAGGCAGTATATAATTTTCTAGTGTTACATATCAACTTCGCCTTCTATTTGCAACTGTTATAGGCAGTATATAACTTTCTAGTGTTACATATCCACTTCGCCTTCTATTTGCAACTGTTATAGGCAGTATATAACTTTCTAGTGTTACATATCCACTTCGCCTTCTATTTGCAACTGTTATAGGCAGTATATAATTTTCTAGTGTTACATATCAACTTCGCCTTCTATTTGCAACTGTTATAGGCAGTATATAACTTTCTAGTGTTACATATCCACTTCGCCTTCTATTTGCAACTGTTATAGGCAGTATATAA
>ENA-OREC01000353-OREC01000353.1-marine-metagenome-genome-assembly--contig:-NODE-353-length-16859-cov-12.288821_pt1 | contig 16859 bp, 14 predicted proteins | sample MGYA00248626_ERZ508543 | MGnify/ENA primary metagenome ERZ508543 (study PRJEB26211, sample SAMN05518279) | marine metagenome | isolation source: Puget Sound, Washington, USA | host: Bankia setacea...
TATATATATATATATATATATATATATATATATAAACAGTATATAAATAAATATATATATATATATATATATATATATATATATATTTATTTATTTATTTATATACTGTTTATAGTAACATTCGATGTAATTATCTCATTGGTGTAACATTGTACGCACACGTTTACACATTTTGCACATTCTCTAACAAGTCCGTGTACGGTGTCACGTCATCACTGTGTACACTAGTGTGACTTGTATACTTAGCAAACTCGCTTGGTTTCATGGAAATACTCTCGGTTGCCTGAAAACTATGTTCACACAACGACGCTCCACAACACGTGACTTCTTTTTTATTAGTTGTTTTCTCTTTCTCTTTTTATCTTATTTTTCAATTATTATCATTGCTTGTATAAATGTTTAGGAATATGCCTTGCAAATGTGTGTAAAACGTCTTAGATGTATACATTGCACATAAGAGTTGTAGTTAACACACACGTACACTGTTTACATGCGGGGAAACACCGAGCACTGTTTGGTCTTAACCCGATGTGATACCAGATACTAAATCCGTTGACTATTTACTCAATGTTGCAACCTCAAACATGAGCCTTGGTACTTGCCGGAAACTAGTGAAAGCTACTTTGTCAAAGAGTGAGTTTAGTGCCATTATTAGTCCTTATAAAGAAACCCTTGCATTTGTGTTAATTGCTGACGTATCAAATGCAAGAAAACAGAAAAAATATCCCAAATGCGAAAGGTTTTCTACGAAGAACTAGTCCCTATTACGTGTATTCTGTAGTCTGTCATGTTTACAATCAAGCGTTCTCACAGGAAGTCTTCACAATTTACAAACAAGCGTTTCTCATTGGAAGTCTTTACAGTTTACAAGACACACAAATACGTATGAGTACATTGTATATGAAATCAAAGAAGGAAACGACTGAGACATGTTTAAATCATTTATTATAAATTAGTTGGTCACGGATTCCTTTGACAACAATGATAACAATAATTTAACACAGACCATATTTACACTATAATGATATACCACAGTCTCATCAATAACAATTATTCGTCAAGTTGCACAAGATCGTAAACATTCGATAATTCCCCTTTCATTGGTAAGTGTAAAATTATTCGCGCATTCAAACTCCGTTTCCAAGATGCATGGTATATATTACAGACGGTAAAAGTAAACATTAACATTGTATAGGTTGTTACATCCAACTACAAGCATTCTCTATATAGTGTCAGGTCAATCGTTCTCTCTATAGTGTCAGGTCAACTGTGCTCTCTATAGTGTCAGGTCAACCGTTCTCTGTATAGTTTCAGGTCAACCGTTCTTTATATAGTGTGAGGCCAACCGTTCTCGCTATAGTGTCAGGCCAACCGTTATCTCTATAGTGTCAGGTCAACCGTTCTCTCTATAGTGTCAGGTCAACTGTTCTCTCTATAGTGTCAGGCCAACCGTTATCTCTATAGTGTGAGGCCAACCGTTCTCTAGTTAGTGTCATGTCAACTGTTCTCTCTATAGTGTCATGCCAACCGTTCTCTCTATAGTTTCAGGTCAACTGTTCTTTATATAGTTTCAGGTCAACTGTTCTTTATATAGTGTCAGGCCAACCGTTCTCTCTATAGTGTCAGGTCAACCGTTATCTCTATAGTGTCAGGCCAACCATTCTCTATATAGTGTCAGGTCAACTGTTCTCTCTGTAGTGTCAGGTCAACCATTCTCTATATAGTGTCAGGCCAACCGTTCTCTATATAGTGTCAGGCCAACCGTTCTCTCTATAGTGTCAGGTCAAGCACTGAATGTGAAAGGGTTCTACCTTAGTCTTTATTTAAAATCACTTAGAACCCTCTCGCTGTCACCCCTTGGTATAAATCTTAGTGACTGATTTAATCACCAACACAATAAACTATGGACTTCCTCAGTATTGACCGACAACTGTTCATTGTCATTACACAATATCTACAGACAATCAAACAGTTTACCCTGTCATTATGATAAGTTAAACAAATGTCATCTTTTAATCTGCAAAATGAAAATCATCAGAATATATACGTCTGCAAACTACAAATAAATAAGAACAACGTATATACATAATCTTCAGCAACCTTTATAATGAGACACAACGTGATAATTGAGTGTATGGTTGTTTTGTTTGCATTGTTTATAAGAGAACAACTTCCGTGCAAATATCGGAAGTACGGTGGAGTGAGGACATAAGTATAACGGTGGAAGGGTGTGAACCAAGGAGATGGGTACTTCAAACGGGTACTTGTATCGAGTGAAACAGTATATGAGCATCTCAGCAAAGTGCTCTACACGATCTTCAACTCGAATCACAAAGCAATCTTAACATGATAATATACAGTAAGGTAGCTGCTGGTATTCTCTATGTAAAACAAGTGCGTGTGAACCAGCCACTAGTTCAAATGCTCGCTACATACAACATAGTATAGGTTATATAGGTCAGTTGAAATTTCATTTACTCGTAATTTAACTCTAGCCCATCAAGGGATATGAACTATTCATGTTTTCCTGATGGATTCTAAATGACAGATTAGCACTTGTTAAATCTGGAAATGATTATAAATAATGTATCACAATACAGTACATAAAAAGTAATGTACAGTCGCCCTGAACGTTCTATATAACACGTTATTGAGACGCTTGGTTCACAACCCTTTTGCATTGAACAAAATAAATAAAATATCGCGGTCAGTAGCACGATATACCTGTACATAGTTGCATTGTTGTGTGCATTGACTTCATTCAATGTATTCTCAATTAAAGCTGTACGGGATCACATCAAAAGTATACAATAATCTACAAACTGATGAAAACGTGCATTGATTAAGGTATACAATGGGAGGGAGGATGTGTATGACAAACATTGCTGTAAATAAAGTCTCAATTGCACAAACGAATTAAAAATAAAAATGTACATACTTAATTGCATGTATGTGTATTGTCTAGTGGTCAAGAAGTTTGGAAATAGTTCTGTTATCACAGAAAAAACACTTCTATTATAAATGAGGACATGCCATTTGCTGTCATGAACGCTCTCAAATGCAATCTATGTAGCATTACCTGTCCACTTCACTATACATATTTACAAACAAGCAAAACATACATTTTGTATTTGAATTAACAATAGTTCAGAGATCTAACAATGAATAAAATACTTTACACAGATCCAAACCATGCCAAATATTACGACCTTCAAGTAAGGTTAAGTTGTTCTTCAAAATCACACCAGCTGTAAGGTGGTACCTCGATTAAGTAGTACACAACCGTCGCCATTTTCACTATACGATCATTACAAACCGCACATACCACCGCAGATATCACAATTACAAGAGAGTTGAGCCTATTGTAAGACAGTTCAAGTATAACTGTTGACTAGAGCTCGTGCGGTTTCTGTGTCACAAAGCGCATGCCTATGAGGAAGAGTAAAAGATAGACAACACACGAGGCACCCATCACCACACATGCCTCCCACACAGAGTTCCCACTGAGGGAGAAGCTTTCTATAGCCTCAGCCCCTGAATGGATACATGAGGCGTCAGGTACACCCTCACACTGGAACGTGAGACCCTTGATCTGGACCTGACACAGGGCCTGGAAACCCCACTTTAGATATGACACTGACGACACCCACTTTAACCCTGAAATATAAACAGTGATATAGGTAGGATGATCCAGATGTAACAAATTGAAACAAATATACCGTATGTACATGAGGGTACAAACCTTTTTTGAACTAGTACACGTATGATGCCTGTCTAGAATACGACATTACTTCTACTGGCATAGTTCGACTGGTGCCATCACAGCACTTTAGTTAAATAACAAATTATATCCAGCAATATTTAACCTGTCTTTTAATCCGGTTGTGTGAACTAGTAAACTGTTGTGTTATTGAACTTTTTACGAGAATAGAAGATTAGTGTATGTGAAAGCAACAGGGGGTAATTAGTGTATGTGAAAGCAACAGGGAACGGACCGTCACATGTCAATTGCAACATATGTACCCAATAACGACAGGTCAACTTACCATCAAATATATTATCGAGGTTGATGAAGAAACCTGCAGACATGATGTACATAGAGAAGAATGTTTGTGCAAAGAAACACGATAGTTGGAATGTGGGCATCACACTGGCTGAGAACATAGCTAACGTCCGACTGCAGTACACCAGTAGAAACAGGATGGCAAACACAGTGAGAAAGTCAAAGATGTTCATTTTAAGTCCAGCTATAAAATACACAGGCACCGTATAAACCGCTACATAAAACGTATGAAATGGCAACTCGCTGAATATCTGAAACACAAAATACATACAATTGTATGAACATCATGTCTTGGAAAACCAATTAAGAATACAATGTGTGTACACTATATGTCGATCGGTATTGTTTGTATTATCAGAATGTATGTTAGAATCAATTTTACAAAGGATTAAGTCCCTTAGACCGTTTACCTCTTTTTATTACACACTATCACATATGTATACGTATACACATATACGCCGCATTATTTGTGCTGTGTTACACATACATGTATTACAATTTTGTGTTGTATAGTTTAATATAGCTAGAACTACCTTTGCAAAGTAATACGGTGTGATCCCATATAGTCTGTCTTCCAACTCAAAATACAAGAACGATCTCTCTTTGTGGTCTGCAACAGAAGTTATATGTTCAGAAATAAACGAATTTACAAATTGTATCAAATGCAATCTTACTTCTAATCTCATTTACACAAATGTAGATACACATGAATAACTCGTGACCAATCATTGGCGTTTCGAGACAGCAGATCTTGGTAAAACCACAACTTGACCTGTCTGGTAAAAGCGGACCAGAAAGATGTACAAATTAACGAAAACTTGCCAACTTCTAAGTCATTCATGAATTCGCTTCACATGAACATCTACGCCATATCTACCACCATCCACTAATCTAGGAAGATAGTTAAGGTGTTACACTGAGTATTTAACAAGGATACTGGCTGTTCAAGAGTATAAAAGTAAAAGTTATATGTTACACTACACGTTTTAATGCCCAAAGGTTGCTTACATATGCCGATGAGATCAAGGACCACCATGTATGGATACAACGCGCCCAGAATGTACATCATACCAAATCTGTCCCGCATTGATGATTGGTCAAAGCTCAACTTGAAGTACACCAAACCTACCACAACAGACATGGCCAGAGCTTGGATAAATTGCGTTGCTAGGTAACCGTAGTCTTCAACAATATTCCGCGTTGACCGCCTAGAAGAGAAGTAGACATATACAACGCTTACTACAAGTTCAACACTGTTCAAATAAGATTGACACTGGATGGCGTGTGGTTGATTTAGTTCACTTATCTTAATAGTACCTCTATGGTTTCTACATGAACTATCAATATTTTAGTTCACAGCATAAACATAAGTACCTATAAAGTATCCAGAACTGTTTCAGAGAGCCTGGCTGGTGTTCAAGGTTTCTGAACATAGCAAGCACGGGCCACTGTTCTTTGTTCACGTCCTCTTTTTTCCTGTCTTCGCTGCCAGAACATACCAGACTTGACTCGGTCCGAGAGGTTTTATAGGCATCAACGAGTGTTCGAACCATTGTAGAACTAGAGCGCTCTGTCTCATCGGAAGTCGGATCAGAAGTCGCTAAATCCACTGGAAAAAAACGAATATAATTCACTACTATATGTATGTACAGTAACATGTTCATAATACGTACACCTATTGCGCATTGAAAACTAGTCTCATTCACCACGTGGCCGGACAACTGGAGTCAAGAAATGACAACAACATTGGGCCCGTACTATTTAGGCTGTTTACTTATGGAGGGTGTGTAAAACGAGGCTTTATACTCACATAAAGCTTGTTCGTTTTCCAGAGAAAAAACATAAATTTCAGTGTTTGCGTTACAACAATCCAGCAAACTTTAATCACAAGTTAGGAAGCTAAATTTGTGTGTGGCATACATATGAAAGATACTTACCATAGAAGTCACATGGGTTAGTAAACTCTGGACACGGGTAGCCGAGACCGCTGAAGTAGTTGACCATGTTGGACGCCTGACCAAAGTACGCCATCTCTCCCTTAGATAGGATCAGTACCATGTCAAACAACTCAAATATATCTGATCTGTCAAATAAACAATCCTGTCCAATGAGTTAAGTTGGGCAAAATATAGTTCATTCAGATATTTATGAAATTCTAACAAAATCAAGTTATTCAACAGTGAACGGACGAGACAATCTTATGAAGAACACTGTAAACGACTAGATGACTCCTACATAATAACATTTATCGTAGTGTTCTCCCTTCTCAAGGCAAATGTGTATGTTCTCTGTCAACCAAATATTCACTCGAATAGTAAGGCTGTGTTACCTTGGTTGATGGATTGACATGAGGACGGTTCTGTTGTTCTTTGCGAGCTTGGCCAGTGTCTCCACCAGATGATGAGCCGTGAAAGAATCTAGACCTGACGTGGGCTCATCAAGGAACAGAATACCTATACACGTAACAATAACAAAATAAGTAATGTGTTCACCCTCAACTCAAGCAGAATTCGATGTTTAAATTGATTTCACTTTAGATAACCTGCGTAATCTAACTGTTATTAAAACGTGTTAATGCATTTATCTAACGGATAGCAAAAGCCAGGGTTGGAACCAAGAACAGTTATACTAGTACAATTGACAGCAGAGATTACAACGTATAAAGGACCATTCATTATAATGGTTAACAGTGTCTTATGGTAAACGTCACACTTACTAGGGTCGAGCAGTAGTTGAACACCAATACTGACACGCCTTCTCTCTCCTCCGGACACGCCCCTATCCTCGGCCCCACCCACCTTGCTGTCTGCCACGTGACTTAGACCTAACTCGTTGATTACACTCTCAACCTTGAGAAGAAGGAACACTACATGTGAAGGAAACATTCTTTACGGAAAATAGTGACTGTCAAGTGCGTGCAATTCAAAGAGAACCCAACTGTCCCTGTAGATATAACCCGTGTGTGGCGTGTATGTATCAACAAGGCAAAATAGTCCCAGAGTTTTGGATATGTTAAAAAGTAGGTTCATTTCTTTGTCATCAATATCTAATTTCATTGTATTATATAACCGTTCTTCTTAAGTTATTGGAACAACAAATGCGAGAAAAACGTAACCAATTTTCGTATAACATAAATAATCGAACCAAAAAATGAGTAGATATTAACCCGTCTCCGTATTTGCTCAGTGGTGAAGGTTGTTGGAAGTTTGAGTTGTGCTACGAACATGAGTGTTTCTTTCACTGTGAGATGAGGGAGGAGTCTATCATCTTGCCTCACGTAAGCGGAGCATCCCCTGACCATGGTGCTGGTACGTATGACGCTGTTGAGATGGACGTCACCCGAGATCAGACCTCCTCCCTCCGTACGACACGCTATCACATCTAACAACGTTGTCTTTCCACTTCCTATAGTAACGTAAGAACATTCAATATAATTTATAGTAATAGTACACGTTAAAACCTTAACGAGTGTTCGTAGCAAGAGTATAGCTTAACTTGTAATCTAAGTTAACGTTTGTGAAAGGTAAAGGCAGCTTAACAGTTCTAATTGTGCAATGTATAATGTATAAATAACTACAAAGTAGGATATATATTACCTATGACATTTATATGAGTCTAAAAGTCTGATAATTCGCGTTTTTCTATATAAAATACTCAACCAATAAATATACACTACACTTATTTATAAAACGTAAGCGGTAATAAGATTTCAATAACATGTCAGCCTACCCGAGTTGCCCATGATAGCAAGCATCTGTCCACTTTTGATGGAGAAGGAGACATTGTCGAGGACTTGCTGGGGCTCATGGCTGTCCACCCATTCCCATGGCAACTGTAAGGTGGAAAGTTTCTGCCACCATGATAACGAGGCTGGGTTTACTGTGTACGACAGGTCTCTGTATAATAGGCAGAGTAAACAAATGTCAAGTCTATAAAAGGACCATTTGGTATATACAGGCATGTATGAGTATTGGTACGTCTCATTCCGAGGGATCAGTACTTTTGATTATTGAAGTATAGGAGCAGATAAAACCCTTTCGCACCCATCAATTGATATACCGTTTTTATAATACATTTGGAACAATCTAAAGCTTGATAGGACCTGATAAGTGTTGACAAATATAACTTTGTACTTCTACCTACCAACAAACATGATATGTGACTAATTGTCTGGGACTGATAAACCACATATTAACACCATTGTGAAAGGTTATCAAAGTAAACTGTTTTGACAAGGTGTGAATTGTATAATAGTCTAGTGCAATTTTTGATAACACGATTTTGACAGAGGTATATGGGTTACTAGAGGTATACTCATAATCATGTGCAAAATGCGGATCACAAACACACTTTATAGACAAGCAAGGTGAACGTTGATATGTACAGTCTCAAAATAGCCATTCCCTTATCTTCCTAGAGATACGTATTTCAAAAAGGGTTGTATCAGGATAAAATGGCCTACGATATCTACTCTCTTTAACTTGACACACATAACAGTTCAATATGGCAGTCTTCAAGGCCACCCAAACCTTAAAGTAAGCCGGGTACATTCTTTTAATGTTTACTTCAGTCAATCAGATTCTACATTGACGATATGATCATAGTACCAATAACAGCATGTGTATCAAAGTTTACATTAAACTAAGTATGTTGTTAGCAGTTATGTAGCACATGTACACCTTATAACACACATGTTTATTGTTTAGCAGTTTCTTTAACTCTAGTTGTGTTGTACAAGGATAAGTGCATGTTTATGTATGTTTGTTTGCCATTGTTCAAAACCTAGATATCATTGTTTTGTTAAATCGTTGATTTGTGTTCTTTGTTTCGCTATATAATCATTTCATTAGTTGACCATCTACGAATAAAGTTTGTATCTATATATTCTATATGCACATCTTCTCCCTAGTTGAACTTTACGCAGTTTATTAAACGTACCTATATAACCCGACCTGATATTTGAACCGTATGTCAATAAACAAGTACTATACACATACATTATGTTTAAAACTGTGAAATAAATTACCGGTTTACTTATACAATTGATATTAAGGTTAAAGTAAGATATGTAATTACAAAATATCAAAACGAAGCATTCGATCTAGTTGAAATGTCTAAATACACTCCGTTATCAGAATTACTGCATACAACAGTAAAACAAGTGAAACATATGTTATAATAGTCTCTATACAAAGACTGCTGGCTATTTATTACAGTTTCGGTAAGAAAGGAAAACATGTTGTTATCTAAGGTACATACTTGACGTTGACGTCGATAGAAGGACGTTTACTGAACGCGCTTTCGTCAGGAATGTAGTATATAGACGTGGGACTGACCGACCGGGTCGCCATCTTGGATTCTGTTGGCACTACTGCATAGTTATGAAAGGAAAATAATCATATAATGAAACTACGTCTCAGACTAAGATCTGTCAATTTAATAATACAATCATACAAGTAAACTATTGAAATGAGTTGACATTTCATTCACATGCTGTCTTAACACATTATATAGAGTTGTTACTTTAAACTGTTCCGTTTTTTTATCAAACCAAATCGATTGAAAAGTCAATATCAAAAGATTACCATGGGCCTAAAGAATTTTGACATTAATCGTTGACAAATAATATAAAATCAGGGCTCAACAAGGCACAAGCACAACCAATCTTAGAAACCAAAACGTGCCACTCTTCTGCTCCGGAAGTGACCAATCAATATCTTCTTATCAGTATGTTAACTTCGATTTGTGTGTCTGTTCTTAAACTGTTCATTATCAGTCTACATAAACCTTCAACCAGTTTAAACGAATATTATTAGAGTCTACAATTTTTAGTTTTTAGTATTTTGATGATAACATTGTCATGTTGTAGCAATTCTGATGATACTTCCAGAAAGAAGTCTGAATCCGATATGCATGGAATACAACTTACACGAGCATGATGTCTGCGCGTCGTCATGGCAACTATTCTTAACGTCTGATACAAGGTAAGGTTAGAAATGTATTGTAGTGACAGCAATATGATTATGTTTAAACACTTACAGAACTATTGGCGTAGTTTCCTTGTCCGAGGATATACACTGATACTACGTAAACGACGACATCCTCCTCACAATAGTGTTTACAGTTAGAACTTACAATAACTAGCTCCTCACCGACATATCCAAAACAGTCCCTCCCTCCTTGGTTAGTATTGAGTTCAAAGTTAAACCCTGTAAATAATTGTACGCCGCACTGAACTTGTCGTTATCTAAGGGTCACAGTGTAGGTCACCGCTATGAGATATCTGGATGTTTGTACGAAGATTTGTGCATGCGTTGTTCTACTTGTAATACATGCACTGCATATTATATTCGTTAAAGATGGCTAAACAATGTTTGAACAGACACAAAAAGCTTAGTCAGAACGAACACGGAACTTCCAGCGTGGCAAAGATGTTTTCAAGAGAGCAAAGTCCAAACTGATTTTGAAATGAACAGAATATGTTAACGGGTTAGTGACAACACTCGTATATATGTCATAAAGCTTCACTTTACATGCACATGAAATGACGTTAAAATGCACTTTTTATAAACTGTATAAATGAGTTTGTTATCATCTAAGTTATGTTACTGACTCAAAAAACGACTTATCAACACGGACTTCACACCGCTGATAGTAAACGGGTACATGTATTTCTGTATCACGCATGGAGATGCCCTACTGTCCTAACCCTAGACAGTTTGTATACAGGCTCCGTGGTTTGCCTTCGTACTTTGATGTGCATGCTATATCTTTGGTTACCATGTTGTTTTGTCAGAAAATTAGTTTACTTTTAACATAATGTATGAGTGATATGTAAGATTTAGCTCAATCCAATTCATCTATTCCATTCAACATTTATTTAGAGATGGTCATGTGTGTATGTCAGTTATGTGTGTATGTCAGTCATGTGTGTATGTCAGTCATGTGTGTATGTCAGTCATGCGTGTATGCCAGTCATGTGTTTATGTCAGTTATGTGTGTGTGTCAGTCATGTGTGTATGTCAGTCATGTGTGTATATCAGTTATGTGTGTATGTCAGTCATGCGTTTATGTCAGTTATGTGTGTATGTCAGTCATGTGTGTATGTCAGTCATGTGTGTATGTCAGTTATGTGTGTATGTCAGTCATGTGTGTATGTCAGTTATGTGTGTATGCCAGTTATGTGTGTATGTTACTTATGTGTGTATGTCAGTTATGTGTGTATGTTAGTTATGTGTGTATGTCAGTCATGCGTGTATGTCAGTCATGTGTGTATGTCAGTCATGTGTGTATGTCAGTTATGTGTGTATGTCAGTTATGTGTGTATGTCAGTTATGTGTGTATGTTAGTTATGTGTGTATGTCAGTTATGTGTGTATGTCAGTTATTTGTGTATGTCAGTCATGTGTGTATGTCAGTTATGTGTGTATGTCAGTTATGTGTGTATGTCAGTCATGCGTGTATGCCAGTCATGTGTGTATGTCAGTTATGTGTGTATGTCAGTTATGTGTGTATGTCAGTTATGTGTGTATGTTAGTTATGTGTGTATGTCAGTCATGTGTGTATGTCAGTTATGTGTGTATGTCAGTTATGTGTGTATGTTAGTTATGTGTGTATGTTAGTTATGTGTGTATGTTAGTTATGTGTGTATGTCAGTTAGGTGTGTATGTCAGTTATGTGTGTATGTCAGTTATGTGTGTATGTCAGTTATGTGTGTATGTCAGTTATGTGTGTATGTTAGTTATGTGTTGGTGTGCAGTTTTGAGTCGTTTTTGTTCTGATAACAACACCACTAGCTGGGCGTTTTAATTTGGCTGATATAACATTCAATCCTACCCCCTGTGACTTCAAACATGCAAACCAGGTTACGTGTGATATCTCACAGGACGAGGCAGTTATTACATGTTCTTTTATCAGTCTAGAGTCTCCCCTTGGTCTACCCCCTCCTCACCTCCTCCCCACACTCGAGCATGCGATCTAGACCTGTGTGTCATACCCATGCAGGACGGACCTATCAGCTAGTCATTGCATTATCAGATAACGGTGACAAAAATATTGACTGTTACTTTATTTAGCCTTACTTGCTGAACCGCTCACTGACCTTAACCTTTGATCGTGATTTTAAATGCTAATTCAAAACAAGACTGGATATGTTGCTCTTGGAAATTTAAAGAGTGTTTATATTGGAGCTTTTGAAGAATGGCGTAACGGGATCTCATGTAAGTAACAATTGTCGTGTATTCGCCTTAAACTATTCAACGAGTGGTGACAAATTAACATCGCAATTACCTTCATATAAAGCTTGTGTTCAAATTTAAAAATCCCGCAAACTCAATATTTCTTTTAAGAATCTTAATGTATGCATCATTGAACTGAACTTGAATCATTTATATGATCTAATTACTCGTTCAGAAATGGCATTGTTTTCATTTCATTAATGCTAAAGTTTCATTTATTGTTGTTGTTGGTAGTGTTGTTGTTTTTGTTGATAATGATGATATTTCGATTCTCGGTCCATGTTAAAAGAAGTATGAAACTGAAACCCCCAAATTAAGACCAGTGTGTCATACCGTCAGTTTTGATAACCGTCGCCTTGGCTTCGTCTTTGTATGTGGTAAAGAGGACACTCTTGACTGTCTGTGAACGTCCCAAGTGATAGTCCTCGTTCATCTGTTCGTCCCCTCCTACACAGTACAGGTTGGACGGACAGGACGCCATTTCTTCAAAATCTGGAAACACGTAACCCAAGATATAATGTGGTCTTCGAGCAAGCGTTATCAAAAAAAATATGTGAATGAAATGTTTCCAAACTTATACAATAAATTCTTCTACGACGTTTGATAATATAAAACATAGTAAGAAGAAGATGGTTAATTATAAAAGTTGTCACATAAACTGCAGGTTAGAACTTCCATCTGCTTATATGCATATGTTGACGATCAAATCTACAGACGTCACAAATAGTTAAGTGCTAAACACGTACATACAAACATTATAAACCGGCCCTCAACGGTGGTATCTGTAATATGAACGCCCTTTTTGACTTCCATTAACAGCATTGTTGTAGCTTTTTCATGAACATTTCAAAACAAATACAAACATGTCATTACTAGTAACATGAAGACACCAAGTATAAATGCACAGAAAACACGACCCTATACAGTAAACACAATAATCTAACAACTGCCTCGATGTCCACCTTACCTAAATCAACTGCTGATAAACGCCACATTGTACCTCCAATACAAGTCCAAAATCATGTAAATCAAAATCAGTCGAAATAACTACACTCTCTTAGAATTGTTAGAATGGGAGTACATGATTTTGTTTCTTTCACAAAATATCAAAGTTCAGATATTAACATTTTTTTTTGATGATTGGTCCTAATTTGAAGGAAAAGATATATGACCGATACATGACTTTACTTTCCTTACAAACACATAGTTCGCCATATCTGAGAACGACCAGAAGCATCATAGTTGGCTCTCTTTATACCGTTATGGAAACATACCTTGTAATACGACACGCTTCCTGCTACATATATGGTTTAGAGTAACACGTACATTGATTTGATGACTCTAATGTAACAATGTGTATCTCCTAGCAATAGGGTCACACACTCAGATTTCCCACCCAACCATTGTTACTATTGTTTCAAATGACACGTACAGTGTATTGGACCTTGTCAACTTACTTTGAAGATACATTTAAATGAACAGCAAACTCTCATTCCTATGCTGTCCAATTGTGGAGAGGAAATAGCAAATGCAATATTACCTGCAAATACACTGTTAGTGGATGATCACTTTTCAATTGTTGTATGTCCACAATTCTCTTATTTCTCCTGTCGAAATATAATTTACCAAAGTATCTGTTGTTGAGGCGTGTGTTCATTACAATGATAAGTGTAATGTTCACGACTAGTTGCACCATTCCTTGGAAACATATCAAGAAATCGATTGCCAGCTCTGTACACGACAACTAACTGTGCAATCTTGTGAAATCAATTGACATACGTCAACGCATGGTAATTATTCACTGCACATGGTTTGAGCGCATATATATACAGGTGGAATTGTGACAATGTTCCGCCAAATCGGAAAACAAAACGACCGGCTATTTTAACAAAATCACGCTTAAGCCACACATACACCATATACACACGACTTACCAACATTTAAAGGATATCCTAAATTGATCATCCTATGGTAATCTCGGACACAAACACCACTCCTCCTTTCTACAGAACCGTTACAAACAATCTCACACTCTCAACTCAGCCTAAGATTATCCTATAAATAGATGCTCCTATTGTTTGAAGAGCATCAATGGAAGGAAAGTGTGTCTGTCTAGTCCTAGAGATCGATACACTTCCAGGATTCCAATTCCAAGCTTCTAGCAATCACCATACACTGACTTCTCCAGACGCTTGTGCACATGTGTAGCCTTTGTGTGCGTCTTAGAGCTGCTTTTAATCATGTCAACAAAACAAACACGCATCAAAAGTTCTATCTTGGCCTGATGTTCCCAATCGTCGCCGGAGAAGGTATGACAGAATCATGTATGGTTGCTATAGCAATATTTTGTAATTCTATATTGTGGTAATTGTTAACAAGCGTTAAACTATGGCCAACTTGAGCCTTGCAGCGGTTCTGTGGGTATTGATTGTACAGACGGCCTTGGATCGATGCGTGGACTCTACAGCATACATGTTCTGTATATAATCTGACACATGAGAAAACTCGTCCTCATATACATGTGGCTATAAGTCAGATATATAATAGTGTGGACATAATAACAGTATCAGTTGACAAAAACATGGATGTGTTGAGTGAGGAGGTGGACTCTAATATAAACAAGGTACTGTAAACATGAAACTATGTCGTTTGTTTCGTTTGCTCTTCGGTCTAAGCTATGTTATTTGTGTGATGTCTCAATTTTCAAAAAAAAAAGGGTTTGAGTACGGATTCTTTGAACCAATGCGTGTACCTGTGTATATACAGTACGTACGAACAGTTTGTCAAGTTGTCTTCTGAACATACAAGGTTTAATTTAATAGATGGTTTAGTTTTCGTTATTGTAACACACTAATTGGAACACAATAAAGCACTGATAGTACACATGTATAGTTTTCAGTACACATACAGTTAATTATACAGATACGTTCCTTCTCATTGCGTATGTGTGCGTTTGACGTAAACAGAGCAATGTCCAGTTTTGTTTGACGTATGGAGTTCGTTAAATGTCACATCAGTCAAATAATGAGATTTATCCAGAAACTCGACATAAGTATATAGTAGACTGCTCAGTGTACAATACTCGAATAGAAACGGTGATGTCCTTTATTACAATGTATTCTACACAAAGCCATTTCTTATTGTTGTTTACATCACATTGGTTGTATTGCATCTCAATCAAACAAATATTTATGACGACATAATATGGTTCATTAACAAAATGGGTCACTGTGACTTAACCAAATAGGTACCATATTTTCTATTGAACGTGAATAGTGCCAACTCGTACCAATGGATGGTATACACTCTTATAGAAACTAGATACTCAAAACCTACGTGTGTCCGTTTGCAATAGACTGGGCATAACGATTCCATGAACGGAGGTGTTGGTATTCAGGTCATGCTGACCTGTCATATTAACAATCTAAACACACACGTGTAAGACAAGGTAATTCTTAATACGAACGCCTAACACATACCATATTGATTAAAGTTCACCTTTCACGAGTCAGTGAGTTCAAATACAAGAACAAACCAATAGCCTGATCACAAAGCTCGTAATATTGCTTACTTGTTAAAAACATATATCTAATAATTTTTAAATTGCTATTCCAAAATTTGTATTGATTTCTTGTACTGTTGTCTGATTATATCTGAAGATTCTACTTGCTATACAAGTACTGTTGTCAGAACTATACTACTAGTTCAGACCAAGGCCATTAGCATGAATATCACATCTTAATATACTTAGCCAAGCTTGTGAATGAAGTGTCAAGCAGTTCATCATGATGGTATACGTTTCTCATTGGACTGTTCTTAAGTGTTCTTGTTTGAATGCATGACTAGTTTACATGTCCTTATTTAACCTGCTAGGAGTAGTGCCGTGTAGTATGTGTACATATATAAACATCGAATCCTCTAGTGGGTAAAACTCTCATTATTGCATTGATTAATGACAGAATGATACAGGAAGAACATAAATACCAGTGCTGGCATGTGAATCAACATTTATATTGATATAATTGAAACCATGGTAAGTAATGACAAATTGAGAACAACCGATACAATCCACAGTAAATCTACGGACGATACTATCCGCAGTAAATCTACGGACGATGCAATCCGCAGTAAATCTACGGACGATACACTCCGCAGTAAATATACGCACGATACTACACTCCGCAGTAACTCTACGCACGATACAAACCACAGTAAATCTACGGACGATACAATCCGCAGTAACTCTACGCACGATACAATGCACAGTAAATCTACGGTCGATACACTCCGCAGTAAATCTACGGACTATACAATCCGCAGTAAATCTACGCACGATACAATGCGCAGTAAATCTACGGTTTAAACATGATTTTATTACCCCAAATACAATACGTTACAAAACAGTTCCATTCAAATTCAATTTAACAATACTAATGGATCAAAGGGTTGAGCCACAAGTTCTATAACTTAGTTACGGCTCTCCCCCCTTATACCGGATATTCAACTACATCAAATAAACATGACAACTAAACTCTAATGGTTGTAAATTAATGCAAAGCA
>ENA-OREC01000354-OREC01000354.1-marine-metagenome-genome-assembly--contig:-NODE-354-length-16850-cov-13.331902_pt1 | contig 16850 bp, 6 predicted proteins | sample MGYA00248626_ERZ508543 | MGnify/ENA primary metagenome ERZ508543 (study PRJEB26211, sample SAMN05518279) | marine metagenome | isolation source: Puget Sound, Washington, USA | host: Bankia setacea...
TGAGGTATTGTCTGCATATTGTGAGGTATTGTCTGCATATTGTGAGGTATTGTCTGCATATTGTGAGGTATTGTCTGCATATTGTGAGGTATTGTCTGCATATTGTGAGGTATTGTCTGCATATTGTGAGGTATCATGTTACAGTTAATAACAGTCTGTCATTACCACCTTGAAACTGCAATGAAGGAATACAATACATATCTCTATATTGTATCACGAATTAACTTATATTTCTCAACTGACAATCATAAACGCTGTTATAACGCATTTATTCTCCCTCATTTTGATTTGTGTTGTGTTATCTGGGGAAACTGCACACATTACATAGAAGAAAAACTAGTAAGAACTAAAGGCTGTCCGAGTAATTCTTGATTATATTTCACCCCATCGTCTACAATGTTTTCTGACTTTAAATGGATGATATTTTCTGAACGTAAATTATATATATGAAAGCTATTCAAATGTTTAAAACAATTAGGGGAGATGCGCCTGAATAACTTAGAACGTTATTTACTTTTGCGTCTGATATACATACGTTTCTTAAGTCCATCATTTAATTTCCAATTGTATACCCCAAAGCCTTATTTAGAAATATATCGAAATACATTTGTATTTTCAGGATCATCTGTTTGGAATTATTTTCCTTCATATATTCATTATTCAAAATTCAGTTCAGCATTTTAAAGCTGACCTGTTAAATGAGTCGCTCCTTGAAGTAAAGCGTTTACTAGTATTATTAGAATTATCTGTGTACTGTGGGCTACATAACTCCTTACTAACCCCAACTCCTAGTATAAGCTAAGCAACAATTTTCATGCAAAATAAAAGTTAACGTCCACAATCTTAATCTGTATTAATATTCTCTAAAATCAAGGGATACACGAGATCCGGAGCAATCAGGATGATTTCAATTACGCTTGTTTACATGGCATTGAGACTGTTCTTAGTCTACGAACGTCTAATTATGTATTATTTTTAGCTATATTTCCTGAGGTGTGTATTTAAGTAGTTCCAGAAAATCCCAAGTCAAAAGCTTGTGCCAAAACTTGAAACTTCGCCATTGTATGGTCGCTTTCGGATGTATATTTTAAAGCGAATTGTCTGATATATTACCAGGTTTGGATATGTTCATATGTGTTACATCTTTACATCTAGTTTGGGCCTACTTGTAAATATTGAGATGTTCTTACAAACTTCAAAGTCATAAACTTCGGTTGCAAGAAGTGCATGCTTCAGTTAATAATCTTACAACTTCAAAGTAAGCATATAAGTGACTATTGCCTGTTTTTTTACTGTCAATGGCAAACCAGATGTTATCCTATGGTTGCACACAGTTCTGACTGGTCATAATGTAAATGTTTAAGACTTAACCAATCAGCGCCAGCCTCCTAGACAACAATATGATGAGCTAGCAAGCTGATATTCTCTTCCTCAAATTACACAATGGATGTCTTTCACCAGGACCGTGTCGTTCGCTGAATTTTGTAATCACTCAAGATGCTGTAAAAGTCATTAATTACTGCAGCCAGGGACATAAGAACAGGTGCTTTTTATTACATTTCTTAAGCAGCATAATTAAAGCTTCGCTGCCAATATCAGATACCGGAGTCCTTGTCATTCCGGGTTTGACAGTTACAATTTTGAATTATTTTTTGTAAATTATAAACTGTTTAAGAAGCGCGTATATGATGGATTGATTTCGTGTTAAACTGCAATGTCACAACATGCTTATGACACTATTTTTCTTATTAAAATGACATGGATTGGATAACTTGGTGACTATAAACTTGCAATAAGTGATCACAATGAGAGACCTGTTCAGATAATGAGACATGATTGATATATTATAGATGGACAGTGAACAAGTTAACACACTGACACGACAAACTACGCGCGTTATTTGATAGCCTTAACACGGAATGTTTTAGGAAGAAATGGACAACATACATGTACTTAAAAGGAATAGCTTGTTTAACGTTTTAGCTAGCCCGCTGACATTCTGAAGACTGAAAAACACACATAAACGAAATCAAACAAAGGTTAACGATGATAAGGCGGAAATTACCCATACACCTTAAGAATAAGTTAACTTCGTGTGACTTTTGCCAATACAAATTAAATTGAATCTTTCTTGGGTCGTTTCTCCTTTCTTAATATCATGTTTCACAGTACAATTAGTCTGAGTCTTATGTAAATGAGAGAGACGATCTAGTCTGATGCTAAACCTTAAAACTTGTTGAGACCACGTGGTCAGACAATTGCAACATTAAAGATACACCCATGTTTATAATGAAAATAATTCATAACTACATTACATTCTTATCAAATTGTATTGGTTTTCTCTGCCAAAATGTTTACGTTTTTAAACTCTAATCGATAATTGGTGCCAACGTTTGAACCATCACAAGAAGACAAGAAATGCCAAACTCGACATAAATGAAGTAATGTTGTTTTTCTGGATAATTATTACGCACACACATGTAGTCCTGGTAAATTATATGTTTGCTACAGGTGTCCTCTCTTCAAGAATGTAACACAGAGTGTATCTGTAATCCTTTGTAGGTTGGACAATCAGTCGCCATGTTGATGGTCGTTATCATATGTACTGACACAATGGTTCAGTATTTGTTAACATTGACAGTTGAATGTACTCAGCCCTTGGATTCCAATTTGATCATTCTTGCAATGATGGCAGTCGGGTCACTAACATGTAATCAATCGCTTTGACCTCTGTGTACAATTGTAACACACTCATCACAAACGCAATCGTTACTACAAAAGCGTTTACTTGCAATGAACCTAATTTATAAACACAAACAATAACTTTGCCTTCGTCAATGGTTGAATTAATTAAATGTTTCTTGTAAGGAGTCAAATAGAGCTTGCAATCTTTCAATGAGTTAAGGTTAATTTTATTTAAGGAATTTAAGGCATGTTTGTATTTTGTGCGATAGTGTCCCAAGATCAATGTCACAGTTTTACTGTTATCAAAGGGTGTATTGTGTAAGAACGCTTGTGTATAACAGTTCAACACAATCTATTACATGTAAGGTATATGGAATTCGGATTAGTATGTGTAACATGAGTTTATATGCATGTGTTGATTAATTTGTTTGTATGTCGCGCCTAGGTTATACCAGTAGACATGTACATATGTTTACTCTTGTAATTACAGCCGAAATATGTTAAACATTCTCTAACAAAGTCGAGTTGTACATAATGGTTAATGTCTAATTGTGAGACATTCCACATGTAAACATAACTCACATGGGTTTTTTTTCTTTGTAATAAGTAGTGCAAACTTCCTCAAAATTAATCTCAGTGTGGTGACGTTTTGGAGGAATAACAGTTTAATGTATGTGCCTAGATGACAGCTGTTTATATTCCTAGAACGAGAGTAAATAAAGCAATGTCCAACTCAGTAAATTTATTAAACTCTAGGAAGTACACTGTAGAAAGTATGTTTTAAAAAACTGTTTCCGCGGTCGGTGACATTTTCAAAGCCTGGAAACTACCGTTATCTCATGATTACTGCATGTACGGTTACGGCAGATTCCGTGCTGGGTAATATTTTTTGTTTTAGTCTGTAGAGAACTTGTTACTAAGAGGTACTAATATTTTGCAAACAAATGAGGGTTTCTGTTTGACAATTGGTTTGATTGTATTTGCGGATTGACTTGTTACTTAATATATCGTGCTGTTCTCGTAAATGACCTTTCATATACCTTTATTATATCAAACAGTTTTGTAAAGCAGAATGCTCGACCGTGATGCGTTTATGGATGTGTTGCAAATATGTTTGGTTATTGCATCAGGCTGGTTTGAGTTGTGAAAGTATTAGTTCAATATGTTTGTTTGAGTCGTGTGAATATATGTCTAGGAAGAGGCTTACGCACCGATATCAGTTGTCCAGACACGTTCAGAACATATATTTGATATAGAATACGACAGCAAGTAATTTTTGTCACATGACATCAAAATCACATGCTGGGGAATCGTTAGAAGTGTTTCACACTTTGTGTAGATGACAGAACTTGTCTGTAGTAGGCCATTGTTGCTGAAGAGAAAGGTGAATGCAAGTACATTTCAAATGTGTGTTCTTGCTGCAAGCAATGAAGACAAACACGTTCTTGTTGGTCATCAGTTTTAATAAGTCATAATCACATTTACAAACAAATGTATCACCAAAAATAAAAAGCGAGAAATAAAAACACAGAGCAACAAAGTAAGATTTTGTCAAACATTAGTATCACCCACTGAAGTGTGCGTTTGCCGCAGCGAGACCTTGTGGCGTTAAGTCACTGATATCTATTACACCTTGTCTATCTAATTCCTGTAACTTAAACATATTCATATTGCCAACTGTGTTTAATCCCATGCCCATACGTCCCTGTGCGTTGAAAAAGTTGGTCATGTCTGGGACTGGGGGCGCTGCTGCTGCTGCTGCTCCAGCGGCCAACATACCGGCTGCTCCACCGAGTGCTCCACCTGGAGCGCTACCACCGAACGGACTAGATCCTCCCATAACACCTGCAAGAGACATAACTACGTTGGTAGTCAAAGGTAAATGTGTGTTAGAACATATGTTAGTAAGTTCAAGCATTGGAAATATCTCTAGCTACCAATACGCCACCTTCCTCATGTGAAGTGTATCCAACGCTGTGTGCTAAGGTTTTAGTCGTGATGCGTCAATTGGTGTCATGTCATTGTGTCATGCTGCTTGTCAGCATAGACGTAAGTGAAAGTTGAGGAACTCGCACGTATACAGAAACCTCTGTACTCCAACATATCATAATATAGAGCCAGCAAACAACTTTCATGCATAGTACTTGTCTGAAAGATGACCGGATTTATATCCTTACTGTACATATATCATACGTATATCATGGAATTTCATTTGTGTTCACCCTACCTGAAGCTGAGGGCCCGCCCATTCTTCTAAGGAAAGAATCCATATTTGATCCAGGTCCGAATGGTCCAGCACCTGGGGGTCCACCAGGGGCACCACCAGCACCACCGGGTCCACCTCCTCCTAGAAGAGCTGCAATCATGTCCATACCTCCGGGGGGACCGCCGCCTGGGGGCCCGGAAGATGGGGGTCGAGTGGAAGGCTGCATACGGGCTAGAGGGAAACGAATACGGGAAAATAAGTACGATGTAGCAGAAACTACAAACAAACGTTCCCGTAGAAATGCTTATAATAAAATACATATGTAGATTATCAAAATATTCTTTCTTATAACTGTATTGTCTCAACTAACCGTATATTAATTTGTTACCATTTACGTACGAATGAACGAATTGGATAGATGGGAACTTAGTTAAACCGTGTTATAAGACACATTACTGTATATAAACAGACCAGCTACAGAAAGTTACAATTTGGATACCGTTGTAATCATTTACAGTAGTATAAGAGTACTGCATACTTATTTAGACTTGAGCATTATTTAATACAACTATATAAAACTAACTTGTGGACAAATGAGAAATGAGCATACATTTATCATACATACATATAACAAGGAAACAGACATACTTCACGTAGATAAGCTGGTATAGGATAACACAATGATGAACACCATACATACACTAAAAGCTGCAACACAGTCTACTTGGACATTCTTATGGAACATTGGTGTATACACGTATCCTTTGCGAACATATCAGGATTATAAAAACTACACTGACAGTTGGAAATACAATTAAACATGTTCTCAGTCCTGTCAATAAAACAAAAGCACACATGTTTCATTAGGTAAAACAATAGCACGTATATGTTTCACGGAGGCCACATACGGAGTTGTTATAGTTAAGGTAAACAAAACCTTTTTCGTCATTAAACGCGTTTCGTCAACATGTACTGAACTCGAATACGTAAGGATTTCAAAGACTGTTTTATCAATCTGCTTCAGTTTAAGGCTCCTTTTGATTTTTTGTTTTAGAACTATTTTGTCTTTTTGATAATCGCTGAAATTAGGGAAAAACTCGATTATTTTCTTTAAATACATGGATGATTAGCGTGAAACGTGATTTGCAAACGAAAAAACATTCTTTGATCGAACCTTGTGAAATTATGAAGTTCACCGATCCACGTACTTAATATGAGAAACAAAGGAACTCTTTTTCTAGCGAAATAGTGTATTCTTCTGCAATTAGTTCATGACTTTCTTTGATTGACGTATCGCGTATTTATTTTAGCTAAGTTTACCGAAGTCTATTTTACTCGTAACACACATGGTTCTTTTTTGCTTTCATTTTGACAAGAACCACTTTTGTGTGAGTCATATTTTAACGACTTTGATCTAGTCATATTGCGTTGTTCATAAGCATTGCACGTGTTTATGACGTAATCGACCACCTAATTGACTTTTTTTCATCTGAAATTGCTTCCATTTAAATATAAACAAATCAGGACTTGGTATTCATTAATAGATACATGTGAGACGAAACAAACTTAAATACACAAAAAGTTATTTAAATAAAGAAAAAGCGAGATTTGTTCGGACAAGTTTGGTCACTAACCTACAGTGTTATACGTTGTTTGGGGGGAGGGGGGGGGCTGTAGTCTCTAAGCACTCTTTGTATACGTGAGCGTTAAAATGTTAATAGCGCGTGCCATAGTCTCATTGACAACTTGCCAACATTAATATTTGACCTTGAATTGTGGTAAAAGTGGAGATATTTACTACCAGACCAGCAGACCTTTTCCTTGGACTGAATATGCATCTCATTAATTTCCCAGTACTGTTTGACAACATTAAAACACTATGATGAAGCAGTACCAGGAGTCGTATAATTGTCCGGTCATTCGTTCAAACGTGATCTGAAGTACGACCACAGTCTGTATAGTGACGCGTATTTAAATTATTATATTTACGTGAACATTATGCATTGTTTCATTATATATTCCATCTTTTATTCCAGTCTATTACCGTGCTTGACTATGTCACATTTGCAAATTTGTCTGCAGGAAAATCATATTCCTGTCCGAAATGGGCCATAATTTATTTTAGCATTTCTAGAATATGCCAGACGGCGGATGTATAACAGAAGTTGGTCGTCGGTGTGCACAATAGTTCGTTTGCTTTTTTCTAAAGAAATACGTAGAGTTGATAAACGTAGAGTTTATAAATGTCTATATATCAGAGATGACAATACCGACCCAAAGAGGCAAACCACTTTATTTACTCTACTACTATCGTTTTTTTTTCTAAGGTTCATTTTCCTCAAAGGCTTTGGTTAATTATCGTTCAGTTACTTTGATATCCATTTTAAAATAAACCTGCACAGCACTTCTTTAATACATCTATAGAGAAGAGAGACAGAGAAAGAGTGCGATCTACTAAACATCATCGCACGGAACAATTGCAACACGACGGTGATAACATTCAATCAACGGTGTAGTTGTTTCTACCAAGCATATCAAGCTTCTTTTTATACCAACAATAAAAGGTGCAACACACCCATCTATTTAATCAACCTGTCTTAGCGTCTCTTTATAACTTTAATGTTTCCGAAAATATCAACAAATGAAAACAGATTTTTTTGACGTTTAAGTTCTATTGTTTAAAGTAGTTCTAATCGGACACCTGTTTCGACAATTAAGGAGCATATTAGTGAAGAGAGAAAACACAACCAAGTGCACTGTTTAAAGACTACATCTGTCATTGATATGACATTGTTGGTTGTTTATTTGAATCATCGTTTTTAACCAAACTTATTTTGACGTCATATAATGCTAAATTTAAAAACATGAAACTGAGGTCTGAAGTGCAATATTTGATCTTGCTATGAAGTGTTTGTTATATTAACTCTTGAAATTGATTCCCTTTGCAAAAATGTGAGTATGTTTTGGCAACGTTTGACGGCGTTGATTATTTTTAATCGATGTTAGTGCTTTTGTTACAAGTTGCCCTATATGATAAGTGTTTCATAGTAAAAAAAAACACCACTACGTGTACTGTTATGTTAGATCTAATAATTAGTAAAGATGAAAACGACTTTGGGTGCGTAGTGCAGAAGAGGTTAAGTACGAAAGATGATTATAGTTAAGTAACACTACGTTCGGTAGTTCGTATGTGTGTTAATTATGAGTTTATGTTTGTTTTCTAAATGATTGAATACAACGACTAGAAATACAATAACTAGATGTTTCTTATGGTTGTTAATGTACTACTATTGTACGGTTATGTTTCGTGCAAAAGAAGAATAAAAGAGATGGATGAAAAGGTAGAGAATGTAATCATTTACCGACATATAAATGTGTTTGATGTTTTGAACATTTGTTTTTTAATATATAGAAGATGAAAACGGTCAAACCAGAGAGACAATAAAAACTACTATAGCAACAGACATAAGTGTACACTAAACCAACTGCAGAGCAAGAGACAGAACAAGAAAAGGGACAGAAGGACACATTTACATTAACACAGACACACGTTAGACAAGGAGCATACACAATGAGATCAACGATACATTTAACACCACTATACGGTAGTGTCTACATACCCATAAGTGCCGCCAATGGGTCTTGTCCTCCGCTCATACCCATACTTTGTCCCAATCCCATATCTAGACCTCCCATTCCTCCCATTCCTCCCATACCTCCCATACCGCTCAATCCGCTCATACCTCCCATACCGCCCATACCTCCCATACCACCGCCAGACAACATACTCATCAAAGCTTCCATTGGATTTCCACTGTTACCGCCGTTACCACTATTTCCACCGAAAGGATTTCCACCACTGCTACTACCAAACGGTGAACTGTTAAAGCTAGATAAGAGATCTGGGAATCTGCTTGGGGATCGAGAGCTTTGTCGAGGTCCTCCAGGTCTTGAGGTGCTCATGAATCGACTACGGCCTTGATTGGAAGGTCTTGACGACGGAGAAGGTTTTGGGGATCTTGTGGGTCCGTTAGGTCCGAACCAATCAGGTTGTCTGGAGGAGAAACGCATCTGTGGGGGCTTTGTGACTGGTGTGTACTGGAATCTGCTATTGCTGGAAGATGATGGGGCTGGAGTTATTGGGAAAGGTGACTTCATGGTCTTCTGTAGCATGTTCATAAGATCTGGGGCCAAAACGCTTTTCTTGGCACCGCCTGATGACTTAGGTGATCTTGGTGACAACTGTGAGGGTGCTGCCATGTTTAAGGCCTTCAGCACGGAATGTGGTAGTGGATGGGTACTGGCATTAACTTTTGGGTCCTTTGGTGATGACTTCTCTTTGTTTAACATACTGAGTACCTTGGCTCTGAGATCGGCACCGTTAGGTTTCATTGGTGCAGGAGCACTGGTAGTTGTTGGTGGGGTAGTCTGTAAAGTTTGTGAACCTCTTGAACTGGCAGGAATGTTCAACATCTTCAAAACTTCATGTGGAATAACGTCCGGAAGCATGGATGGATCAACAACTGGTTTTAGGCTCATTCCATTACTAGCGCTGTATTTGATGGGTCCAGAGTTGGAGTTTGGGGACATGATGCTTGACAGGTCCACAGACAGGCCGCCGTTTGGTCCAGTAAACGAGTCTATATAGTAAAAGAATCAGTTAGGAAAGTTAAGTTAGTGACACTACGAGATGATGTATGTGTAATAGAAATTGCAACCATAACTACCTGTTGACGGCTCCGTACCTCTCAGATGTATCAATCGGATTAACAGCCCCTAATTTGTGTCCACCGTTATCTTGCCAGAAACACAAGGCATCGTAAAGTAGGTACCGTTGATATATATATGGGTCAATGAGAGGCTTTTATGTGAACTCCTCGTCATTCCATAAGTGTCACGCGCATGTTTTTTCCTTCATCAATGGGGTGTTCGTGTTCACGTAATGTTTTCTAACAATAAGTTTCGTGTTAGCTAAATCAGTCATGAAAACGTTTTGGAGAACCAAGAACGAAAATAGTGCACAGCATTCAAATATGTTAACGAAAACATCGCGAACGATTTGATACATCCAAGAGTATATAACGTCAAATGCGTTCCGATTACAGATGTTGGTGATAGTGTTAAGTCAAAAGTGATGACGTGTTGATACTTCTATCATCGTTTTACTTTATTATTTGTTAGTGCTAGAAGAAGTACTTGAAAGACTTCACTACAAACATGCTCATCTAATCATGCTAATTAAGTAAACATATTTACGTGCGAATGGTGAACCTGGAAAAAACAACTTAACGTTAAAATATGTATACTAACCACCGTAAGTTATTGTACCAACGATAGACCCGCCTAGCTCAAACGAGAGGCTAGCTGTGATATAAGTGGGATTTTTACTGATCCGTCTTGCTTGCAATTACATAAAATCTAAGTTTGGTAGTCGGGGTTTTGTATTAAATCAAATATAATAGGGCGGTAGCAGTAATGACGACAGGCCAAACGGTGTTGTATTCTTTAAAATACTTTAGAACAATGGTCAGGTTTAAGAACTTTTTCTCCGAAATGACATCTACATTAACAAATATTTCCCAGAGAAAAGTTGAAATTGTGATTTTAGAACGAGTAAAGGTGATAAGGTTTAATTAAAAGGCGATGCTCAGTGAGAGTATTCTTATACATGTGGTTCATCGGAAGACTTTCGACTGGAAGTCTAAATTAAAATAAAATGTCTTAGAATTGTATACGTTTATAAACACGTATATGCTTTCTTAAAGGTGGTCTGATAGTCCCATACATATACGACTAAATACTAAGTGTACGTACCCGAAACTCTTCCAGGCTTCATTCTGCCAGATCTTGACCTATAAAACAACAATTTTCATATATTTTACTATGAAATGTAACTTTGTGAACTTATCTGTACTATAACTGGTACTCAACATGCTGGTAAAACAAATGTTCACACATTGATAGTCGTCCTGAATTACATGTACTCAGTAATTAGTAAATCCGTACAAATTATATAAATAAAAATCTGTTAAAAGGGGGGAAATCCGGAGTACTCACATAGGTCTGAAGGGGGCTGACGGGGCTGGCCGCGAGGAGGAGCCTGGCATACCTGGCATACCTGGGGGCATACCTGGGGGCATACCTGGTGGCATACCACCTGACATACCTGGGGGCATACCGCCTGACATACCTGGGGGCATACCTGGCATACCTGGAGGCATACCACCTGACATCCTTTGTAACAAGCCCATCAAAGGGTTCTCACCGGGGGGTCCACCTGTAAGAAATGTACAACAAATGTAACGTATAGGACATTGAGTCAGCTTACAGTGAATCGTTTTTTTCTTCATATTGTTAAATGCATGAACGTAGCATAACCTTCCTCAGCAACACGTATCCGTACATATGACATTTGTGTGGTTAATACAACACATGATTATACAATGACACAACGGAGCATACATGAGGCAGCTCGCAGATGGCACGCATACCGTGTAACTCCTATACACAACCATCTAGATACAACAGTGTTTCACATATCCTTGAAATTGTACACGCGTATCACTATTCTATGCCATAAAACACTTTATTTCATTAGCATAGCCGTAACATAGACCATAATATTATATACATACATCGTATATTGATGTAGCATGAATATTACATACCCATTAACTTAACAAGACATTGTCCATCATACTGTATACCATACAATGTGAGCCATATCGACATATAGTACACATGACAAAATGTTATCACATGAATATGCAATGTAAAAGAACTCTTACTAAAATCTGCAACATAGCACAAATGTGATTTAGTTACAAGTACGTTTCTTTGAGTAAACTGAGAATATGCAATACTATTGAGACACTATGGCATAGGAAACATGGTCACCGTGTTCCTGACCAGAGGGTTGCAGTAAGGGGGTAGGACTTTCTCGGTAGAACGACTTTGCTTGCTTCAATCGTCAATGTACGTAGTAGAAAGTTAAGTGTAAATATTCCTGCTTCGGTGAGTCGTTTGCACATTATGACAGCAGCGATTAATCTCTAGACAACAGAAAACAAATGCCACATTATTCGTCTCTGTTGAGCCTAACGTTAATTTCCTTTTGCCCAAACTTGTCATTATAAATGGCCATAAACATTGCCATGTGTAAAATGTAATTCCACGCTGCTATATTTGAATAATCCGTGACATTCGTTCGTCCGTTTTACAATAGACTTTGTTTCAGGGTTGTAATCATGTCGGATACGTGATCACCTTTAATGTTAATAACTGCATGTAGATGAAATAATTGGCAAATCTAAACGAGCTACTTCTGTACGTCCATTGTCTACAGCATGGTCTCGTTTTACTCCTTTGTACCAGGATGAAATTGGCCCAGTGTATTACAGAGTACAATGTAATAGATTAAACGTACCACTGGTCAAAAGCTGTTTCGTTACGTCAATGGTTAAGAATATCAGTACTTTACCTAAGTAAAGAATTTTGACATTCTTTATTCTATTCATTAATATTTCGGAGGACGTCTAGAAGAACACGTGGCGAATCCGGAAACTATATGGTTTATTCAAAGAGTTAAAATATTGCTTTCGAAAACTCGCTTTATTTGCCATCATCGGAAGTGTAACATATGGGAATCACGATGTATCGGAACCATCTGAGTAAGTGTATGGAATGATGCCAAGTGTATTTCCCGAGTACGGACGGACACTCAACTGATAGAATACAGTTAGAATACATTTACATGAATACCGTGAAATGATCAAATGCGTATATTCAAACACAAAATAACGGTTAGACATTGGCTGCCAATAGCGACCCCGTTATATGTTTTAGGTGGTTGTCTTATGCGCAAAAAAGGCAGTTTGTCCTACTTTTCCGACTACTTCATACATAAATAACTTTGAGCGTATTTTAATGATTACTGGTCTTGGCTTATACCTTTGCAGTGCTGAGAGATTTATGCAAGTGTAATGGTCAATGTGGTTAACTTAAGGTTAATCAGATGGTCAGTTTACACCTTGACCCGAGCTGTTTTACTGTAGACAAGGAGGTCAGTTTGTGACAGAATTACAGTCAACCAGTTGTTAAACCCGTACTGTGATTCGTTCACTGTATCACCAGAGTACGAATAGAAATGAGTACATTAGTGGTTAACGTATTTTCGTTTTCGTCGAATGTTTACTCGTCTGCGTATTTGCGTCTTAATTTGCGTTTTACTCCAGTTATACTTACCGTTGTCAACAAGTTCGGTTGTCTCGGCCTAATATTTTTAATCTGTAACTTTGCCTCACTTGGGAGCAAATCCAAAGCAATACGCAAGTGAATAACAGGTTTGTTCCTTGTGCATCTTACCGTGATCTACATTATGTTCTTCTAATACAGTATGCTATAGAGAGATATAAATACCACAAATAGAATAGTTTCGTATTAAAAATTGCTCATGATAAGTTCAAAGTTATGTGGCCGGAATATGTCAGATACGTCTACTATTTGTTGATCGACACTTTTCAACTTATAGATTCCAATGCGTTCGTAGGGTCGTAACCTTGTCTCTGATTAATAACAGACACTAACTTCCACTTTTAATTGACAGTTACGAGACATGCTTGACACTGTGTGGTCGCTTTTAAAATATTTATAACGCTTAAGCTATTTATAGAACTATAATGTTTAGGGTCGTTGTGTTTAGAAATTTGAAGATGAATGTGTAAATAGTCTGCACTCGATAAAGCAGAAGAAACAGTCACCACACTGCGATGCACTTAAATTGGCGAGACAAAATAGTCTTTGTGTGTTGTTGGCTTGGAACCTGAGATATATGGAACGTACAATTGTCCTCAAACCACAAGAAGTGCCTGGAAGCTGACATAAATCTGCTGTTTTGACACTTTACCGAGATGCATACGTTGCCTTTCGAGGAAACTGAGTTGAGCTGCACCGATTACAAGTGTCAACAGTACCTAAATGCCTCTTCTCTTGATGTCAACAATGTGACGCAATAGGACAATACGTGGAAACGGACAGTTCACAATAATTCTGGTACAAATGCAGACTTAATGAGAATGTATGACGCTTCCAAGTCGAGATCTCTTTGATGATGTCAATGTTTTAAAGTGCGCGTGTGTGATTACATGTTTACACTCTTTGATTGATTCATTACTATATTATCTTGGCAGGTGAGAGCTTGTTATCATACTCACAAGCTGCTGTCAATGTTATTCAATGAATATTTTTGAATTGAGATTCGTCGTATATATGGAAGAATCTTAAAATGTCTTTACGATAATATGTATTCCTTCTACATGTATAGTTCGTTTGAACGAATGGATTATGGATGTATATTTGTTCAGATACATTTCTATTTTCATGTAACATTTAACAGCATATTGTCTGTGTTGTGCCAAGAAATGGTTCACCGTTGCATTTACTTTCTTTCGTCAATGCTGATGCTTTAACAGTGTTTATACTATTCTGGTTTGTGGGGTGTAACTATAGTAGCAAGAGAACAAAGCAGTCATGAAGCGTATCGTTCAACAAAGATGTAGGACTATGTTTAACTGTTCAACAATTCTCGCTAGCTAGTAGTAATGCTGAATCAGTGTCTGCTTTTTGCTTCATCCTGTCACGAGCCTGCAACCAGTGACCGTATACTACAGACAGTTCTAGTAACACAGACAATTAATTAACGCGCGAAAGAGAAAGTCTGTTCTCAGATATGCTTTATTATGAGATATAATGTCATCTATTCGTTATGCAATGCCAAACAATTGTGCGCAAAGCTTCCGTATGCAAAGCAAGCACGTCAAAACCCTTTCCAAAATGCCACACCAATGTTTCTTTTATGTTAAATGTACAAAGTTAAGAAGGTCATTGTACAAGTGGTATTTAAAGTATTTTTTCAGTGCTTTGTCAAAAATCTCTATAGAAAAAGGACTTTAACTAATTGATGGTAGATAGTAAGCATTTTACGCAATAAATATTTACACGGGCACAAATCTCATTCTCTCATTGCGCTTCTTTAACGTTATAGTCAACTACTAAAAGTTTTCTGGATATTTTGAAAAAAAATACATCACGTCTTATTTGCTCACAGCTTGATTAAGACACCGATGGTTCAATCGAAATCGTGGCAATTTTCTAATTTTCTTACCATGTAACTTACTATGTAAAACGATCAAGTGGCAACATTTTATATTATATATCCGGTCTAAGTTGTCAGGGGGGAATTAAGCTGCAATGAACAATTTGGTAAGCAAAGCATATTCTTGTATAAGCACTTTTATACAGCAAGCATACAAAGCATACAAATAAAACATCAACTGGAATCATTGATGTCAACTGGTTTTGTCTGTTTATGAGAACGCTCTTTAACGGTGGTTTTAAACCATGAACTTTCCCATACCAATACAGTCCAAAAGTCTACTTGAAACCACAAGTGCTGCTGTGTATGTTTTCAGTGTGTGAATGCTAAACATTACATCAAATCCAGAGAAAGAAGAAACATAACGATGTCTTGTTCTCAATGTTTGTTTCAGTCAATTAACGTTTGAATACGAAACTATATTTAGTCACAACCGCGTACTTCATTGCGTTAATAATGTTATACAAAAAATTGTTATTTAAAAGGCAAGTTGTTTTCATATCATTCGTTAGAATTGCTCAGTCTAAACTAATATATTTACAGTTCGATATCATTTGATATTAAGTTAAGTTATCTTTATAGACAATTGTAGAAAGCTGTTCTTTTCTAATAATGTAATGTGTCACGACTGAATAGGTTTCATTCCAGTATCATTGTGTATTTTTCAAAGTGATTTATAGTGAAGCCATTAATTCACACGGAGAAAGTATTGCACACGTCAATGACTCGTGGTTAAACAAGTTTACAACACATGCACGTTCATATACACTGATCATGTCCTAGTAAACGTTTTATTATGCATTTCTAGAAAAGATGTCTCCACAATTTATGAATACATTATTCATAAAAGTGTTGCAGATAACATTCTAGTCGTTGTCACATGTTGGAAAGAATATCATCCTCGTTCTCAATGGTTTGAACAAAGATTAACGTAACACTATCATGAATACGATACGTTGCTGTTGGATAACGACACCCATGCACATGTCGCACATTTGTTACTTGTTGGTAAAGTGGAGCTTACCTCCAAAGGCAGGTTCGCGTCTTCTATTGGACCCAGGCATTGGCCCTGGTCCATTGTTTGTGCTGGTTACACAACTACATTTGGAGATATCAAACATGGTACCCGGCGCACAGTCTTGCGTCATAACTCTGTTGTTGACAACTTGTGTAAACTTGAATTTGTTAGGATGTGGTTGATAGGGACACGAGCTACTCCCAGGCATAGGGCCGCCTGCAAGACAGAGACATGCGCACATGTACAGGTTAATCAAAGCACAACAATGGTTAAATATAGATGTAAGCATAGGCTTCACTAGTCTAAATAAAACACATAATACAATGTTAAAATGATGATACAATAAATACATGCACAACTATCTATATCTTGGTTATACAATGTACGAGTAAATGACACCTCATGTGCACACGTGGTAAGCACAACTGTATACCACGTGTACTGTAACCGATCAACACCAGACATGTACCACTGAGTATGAACTGATGGCATGAGTGGGTTAATACGTAACAATAGTAAGCACTATAGGAACTAATGGAGCAGTTCTGTCATTGTCAGACTCTCCCTACAACTGTATATTGAGTAAACATTGTTAATATTGTCAGACTCTCCCTACAACTGTATATTGAGTAAACATTGTAAATATTGTCAGACTCTCCCTACAACTGTATATTGAGTAAACATTGTAAATATTGTCAGACTCTCCCTACAACTGTATATTGAGTAAACATTGTAAATATTGTCAGACTCTCCCTACAACTGTATATTGAGTAAACATTGTAAATATT
>ENA-OREC01000355-OREC01000355.1-marine-metagenome-genome-assembly--contig:-NODE-355-length-16844-cov-11.064293_pt1 | contig 16844 bp, 9 predicted proteins | sample MGYA00248626_ERZ508543 | MGnify/ENA primary metagenome ERZ508543 (study PRJEB26211, sample SAMN05518279) | marine metagenome | isolation source: Puget Sound, Washington, USA | host: Bankia setacea...
GGTTTTTGTTTATTATCATGTCCAGCCCTGAATGTTTAGTTTCTCAAGTCTACAAATTATGACTTGCTTCTCTTCTTTATGTGTCATATGCACTTTCAATCTGTGCTGTAACTGATGTATTGAAACAAATCCTCTATTGTGATATATCAAGCCTGCCAATAGTTTTTTTATAGAATAAATTATGTTCAAACAACAAGCACTGTGTTCTATTGTTTTGATTTGCCAAAGCTACGGGAAGTAAATAACATGCTGTTGATCCTTGTGTTGTATGGTTTACGTGATGCCAGACAGTTGGAACAGTAAACTTATTATTTCATGTCTTTAACAGTGTGCAATACAATGGCCCTGCACCTATGTATTGGAATGCAGTTTTCTAATCAGGACACAGTTTTTGGTCATCTTGAACCATGCCTTTCCTGATTCACCACATGTATGAACTGTCCTGCTGAACGTCAAACCTGTTGTGACATATAGTTGACCTATGTCTGAATTTAGCAGAGGGTCAATGTGTACAATATAAATTATAAACGTCCATACAGGAATAATCAATGGACCATACTTGTGTATGATTAACATGCACTTGTACAGGAAGCCACATGTATGCTAAGGCGTATATTTAATTCATGTTAAGTAACACAGATTAGAAATTGCTATGCATGGATGAAGTTGCAACACACTTAATAAGGAAGGAAACACATTTTGTATGATGGATAATTATTACAAACATGACGAATTCAGAATACGTGTCCAACAGCCGCAATGCGCATGTGCATGAACAGAATGTCAATACCTATATGTAGTGAACTGGTATATATTTGTGTTGAAGATAAAGTCAAACTTTCACATTTCGTCCTTTGGTTGATGACATTAATTAACTTCTGGCGTTCATAAGTATACACAACACATTTATGGAGCTCTGTATAGTTACAATCAATTCGGGTCTTTGGTCTTCTGATGTACGTTGGTGTTTTTATTCAGTCTGTTTTTGAACAACGGGAAAGGTCATTGTTTGCGTGAAGACACAATCGGGAGGTAACACTGTTTGTATACGCTGAACTTGTATGTGTATGAAAACTGCATTTCCTTCCAGAGAACATGAACGGTTCAGTTTCAACACAGTCACCCACCCCACCCCCACAACTTGCCAACTTCTCTCGGACTTTTTCATTATATTACGCAAATAGTTACAATCATCATTGCATGTTTTAATATTCGTTTCTTTATTCGGTTCTTCAACTGACGTAATGGTTTTACAAATGTGTGTGTTCGTATAATAATTGTAGACGTATACTCAAAGCATTGGTGTATGAGTACGTGTAGTTATATACGTTTTTTCAACGGTGATTACGTACGTGGCATTGCGAGTACTTGTACATATACGTGTATAGATCTATCAACACCTTTTATGTAGATCTACGGTAGATATATTACCACCTAGCGATTCTTAAAAATGCTCTTCAAAGACAAAACACCACACTTTTAACTTCTATATATACTTCTCCGCACTTACAAAACAAACAACATCATTTAAGTCAAGCTCATAGATCTTAACATATGCATGTAGATCTATTGTGCAGACACAACAGATATGCCGTATGAGCGTTCTACTCGTTAATGTGTTTTTGACTTAAGAAATTAAACATATTTTTAACTTTGATACTTAAAATGCACTTTGTAAACAACTTTGCAATAAAGATAAAAGGGGAAGACACAAAACGTCTGACGTGTAACTGTTTGAAGGCGTTGATAAATGGTTGTGTTCTTGGTACGAACTTTCGTTTAACACCGAGCTACTCAGACAACCTTCACAATTTCACATACACCGGGTTTTAGCACTCACTGATGGATTATTTGATTACACACAAATAACGTTAAAATATTCAAATTCTGAACGATAGTCACGTTTTGAAAATCATGATGATAGGGAGACAAAACCCATTCATCATTCTTTTTCCGTCTTACCTTTTCTATTGCTTTAAAAAAAGTTTGTTTGTCTAGAATCCGATTCGTTTTAATTGTTTTTCAAAGTAAGTATTCGGGATTGTTTGAGTCTGCATGGCGACGTTTTGACTGAACAATGCATCTTTTTCGTCATGACGTGCACTTTTTGATACCACGTGATTTATGACGTCATTTTGATAAATGTGACAAGCAAAAAAGAAGCCAGTGTCAAAAATAGTATTTGTCATTATTGTACGAGTGCAGCACGATCGTGATTGTGTAGTTATATATGTATAATACTAATTATGTACAGATGTTTGTCTATTCACATTTCATTGCTGATGTCGGATGTTGCCTGTTCAGAACTCGATTTGTGGTATGTGCATTGTCAACTGTATTAATGTGCCGTAGCTCGAATGGTTTCTATTGACCCTCATGAAGATGTGTTGATACTTGCAAAACACGTCCTAACATATTCCAGCAGCAAACAAATATTACTTGACTGTTCGTAGTTCTGGTGACGTCAACAGCTGACCAAAAGCTACACAATCAAGACCTGTCATCGCTTTCACGCACAAACTATCTTGATATTATCCTAAGACTTTTTAACTGATTCAAGGAACTTAATGAATAAACACTTCTTGGATTAGGTTAAGGCCAGTAATCTTAACATGACCAAGTTCAGTGGTTTTGCAGGACATTTTCAACAATGGTTTGGCCAGCCTGATGGAACTCAAGTCATGTGACCTAACAGGTTTACATCTTGTAACATCAAAGGAGACCAAGTCATAAACTCATGTCCAACAGTGGTAAGAAACAAGAAAACAACATGTTTAAAGTGGATGTTTTATTAGCTCCACTTTTGTTTAAAAACACAGAGATGTACATAGAAAACTTGAGTGACTAAATAGAAGAAACTCAAACTCAGAATTTACGGGGGCTTCCTACATAAATCTACAAAATAAAAATGTTCTACTTGCCGACGTACACTGTATTTGACAACATAGAAGCAGAGTAAAGATTTGCAAGCATATATGGAAAGTATTAACAATTTTAAGTGAAGAAATGTAACAGCGAAGGTAAACGCAACAATTGAAAGCGTAACTAACACGATATTTGTAATGAAGCTTTAAAACATAACATGTCTGTGTTTCATCATTTATTTCAAGAGTTTCATGATCACTAACAACTACAAAATAAGGGGTATGAGAGTACATCGTTTCATTTGTCCACCTATTCAGAGATCCAATCAAAAATCAGTCCCTAAATTTGGTTATCCAATGAGAACGCCAAAATAAAAATAATTACAATAGAAAGATAGAATTTTTGATTACAGTTTTGTACATCAATCAATCGTTTTTAATATAATAACAACAAGGGACACGATTTAAAGTAATGTGAGACCGTTTATGTTACAATTTATGATGTATTCTTGTTTCGTTGGGTATTAGTTGACATACATTTTAGAACTACAAAAATAGAACTACAGTGCATGTTAACATTGTGAAGAAAACAAAAAGAATACGAATTGTATATACATGTATATGTTTTTTAACGTTTTGAACATTTTTGTAAGTTTTGTTCTTATTTTTAATTATTTATTTTTTATCATTTAAGAATTGCAACAGGCTACGACCAACATAAACTAGGCTCTACATTATTCTCTTTAACAAAATTCGTAGTAAACCAAATTATGTTAATATTTATCGAAGAAAACATTCCGAACAGAGAAACTGAGATGACGGTTGTGTTTCTCACATAATATATTCAATTTATTATTACATACGTGATGGTCCGTGTGTACGTAATGAAACAGATTTGGTTTGTTTATTATTTTTTATAGTTTTCAAATTTTATATAGAAAAACACAATAAAGACACCGACCCACTTCATTTCTAAACTCCAGACTTTTCTTTCTTTCTTTTTTTTTAATCTAGAGAATCGTACAAGAGAAATAGAATTACTTATGGCCACAACTCCCACCAATATTTAGTCTCTATTTCAAATCAAACAGTTTGAATCAAGAGCTGCCCCTGGGTCGCCATGTGTGAAAGATCAAAATCACGAAAAACACATGACGCCTCTCTTACGTAAGATGTTCAACAGTTTCCGTGTTTTCAAGAGTAAGTTAAACCTTACATTGTCTATATAATCTGTTAAACAACCGATGATAGACACATTGTTATTCCAGGAAATATCATTGCATCGTCTACATTGAAATTCAGATGTTACAACAACTTTTACACTCGTCATTGATTTAGACTATTCCCTCCTCTACATTTGTGTATTTCCGTTTCCGGCCTCTTTTCGTTCCTCGCCTACTTCTCTAGAGCTGATCTTCTCGCCCTTGGCTTCTTCATAGTACATAGGAGGAATCCCTTTAACTTCGTAAGTTGGTGGGGGAATGCCAATTGTGTAAATTCCTGAAATATAGAAGTTAATGTTCGGTTTAAAAGAAGAAGGTTGAAAGAACTTGATCAACACTGCTACATGTATACGTCTACCGGATATACAAGTATATGTAGTATAACTAGCGTACATGTATGTTAAAACAGCCATTTCGCTGCTTGATCTAGACAAGTCCAATGCACAAACTTGTTGCGCCTAACGCATCGACATTAACGAAACATGAACCAATCTAGGGTCGCCATATGCAAGAACCACGTAACCTAACACTTACACACCATAACTCGTCGCTCTAAGACAAAGACATATATATCTATTAAGACGTTTGTAATTTCGTTTTGGACATTTCGTAATTACAATGTAAGGTGTTTTAAAGCTGCCTGGAGTATAAAACCATCAGCTGTGTGGTGATAAATGCAAACAGAGGGTGAAAGATGAGTACTCAAATTATAGCAGGAAAGTGCCATAAATCATCAAGTCAACAAATTTCCTTCACTCGCGGTTTTGTATCCAGACCAGTGCACTGTTCATGGTGTCCACGAGCTTTGCATTAACGAGATGGCTTTATTTCCTTATACCATTTATCGTAAGGTAAGCTTTTGTGTGAGCTTATGTAGAACAAGTGGTGACAGCTTTAATAGAATCCGCCACAAATCAAATGTATTCGAGACCAGGTTTGTAAACTTTCTATGTTCGGGTTTAGTGGCCTACAACAGGTGGCTGGCTAAACGCAGAACTTTACATTTGGTTTATGTTGTAATGTTTTGTCGCTTCATATGTCCGATTAACAACGGCTATTTGGACGGTCTCGTAAATTGTGTAGCTTGGCAAACAACTAAATGGGCGTTAAGTAAACGGCTGGTTTCATGATGATATTTGAATTTGGTCCAGTCTTCTTTAACTTCCCTTGGCTATATTACTAGTATTATCATGATGTTCGTGTCATTACCGTTTTGCCAGTAATTATCTTTTTTGCTAACGTTTGCATTCCTTGATCACAAAAAACCACCGAGAGGCCTACTCATTGTCTTATGACGTGTTCATTATATCTACACGTCCAGTGAACAATGTAATACTCATACTAATAACAGGGTTAAAGTCCGGCAAAAGTTGGCAAGTATGATATATATATATATATGACCTCGTGCTTTGTTCTACATCGTATATGAGTCAGTGTTGCCACCAGTGACAGATCGCTTGTGGTCAGAAAGCATTGATGTAATGACCCGAATGTCTGTTACATAAGTGATTGCTAAGTGTTTATATAGGTCTCCAAGACTTGACAATGGTGTATATATAAACTGTGTATCTTGGACTGAACCCATAGGACAAAGAATAAGGAGTTCGTGTATCAATCATACATCTCACGATGGCATAGATTAAGGCGATCATTAAGGGAACATACGGTTGCTCAAGACGAGGTTCGTGTTAATTAGCAGCTGGTATAAAGCCGTACTCATTAATTAAGTCCAAAAAACAGTAAGACTGAATTATAAATAGCAATTATATTTTTTAGTTAATAAGTACTTCCCTGCTAACTGATACCCAAGTAAGGTAGTACCAGTGTAGTTATATTTCAAAAGGCTATTCTTAAAATGGAATGTTTTGTCATCAGTGTAAGCCTTGTTGCGTCTGTGTGGCTGCAACGACGTTCAGTCAGAACAGATGAAACATACAAACAAAAAACCAGCACGTTGAAGTCCGTTGTAATAAAGTGTGTGTCCTTGCTCGTCCCGTATATGAAATAATTCTAGTACAGTACGTTTAGAAGACGCCTGTGGTTATTTAAGCAACTTACCGTCTTTTGCTGGTTTCTCCATTTCCTTAGCCATCTTGATCTTCTTCTTGAGCTTACGTTTGCAACAGCAGCATATCAACAGTGATAGACAAAGCACCAACAGAATGAATCCAACACCAGCTCCTAGAAGGATTGGCAACAGGTACTCCTTCATACGCATCTCCTGGACGTGGACACCGTGCTGTATGGCTTCCTTTACAGACTCCACAGACTGGGCAGATACTGGTTTGTCTTCAATAACTGTAATCTTCTTCTCAGGGGTGGCTGGTACCTTGACATCAGTGGCTGAAGTAAAACCAAAATATTTTATAGATATATGTTGCTAAATTTCCCTTACACTTTTTTTGTAACACCATCCTATCTCGTGTTTACCATTGTCATTATGTACATGTACCTTGTATTTCATTTAAGTTATTTCCAATGTTCTTTTGTTAATTCTTTTCGAATCGTGATCACTCTCGCCATTTCTTGTTTAGTCTCGAGTATAACTTAATAGAAGTACTGCTATTGTTTCGTAATTATTTGCTTAATAGTTGTCATATTTCGTATTTTATAAAAGTGTTTTCCTGGTATCATATTGCTAGTTCTATAAATCGAATGGTATTTCCTGATAATGATGTGTAGTTCTTTCCTGTATTTACACACGTCTAACAGTCTATCGAAATGTCAATCACGAGACATGTTTCCTTTTCACAATTTCCTGCTATTTAAGACCAAAGCACCTTATTTCCAACGACGTAATTATCACATAAATCAATACATATTCGTAACTTATGCTTTAACTTACTAAAGACGTGTAAACCAAGCTACCGCCAACGTCTAGTCCATGTACATTGTTTGTGAGACAATAATTATTAGATAAACGTTCCGCTTGAAAGGTTAACCTGCTTTTCAGAATTCTAATAAACTCAAAGCCCAGTTCAATCGATTTCCTTGTGTTTTTTGTGTTACTTTTAGCTCTTTTCTTTGATGTAGGAAAACAAACAGACGCACCATTCATTAATCAGTTCACCATCTGACATTCAAAAGACCATACGAGTAGCTACAATGTCCTTGCGCTTTCCAGGCAAACATATACCAACGAATGTTTAAGACACTATCTGTTTCTTCATTACATACATATTTACTGTAACATACCAACTTCACAAACTTTTAAAACACTCTCTGGCATTAGCAACAGCTACACCGATATTGCAACAGACCAAGGTCCAAGACTGAATAAGCAATGTGAGGTGTATAGAATAACTCACGTATTGCGTCCACATTTTCCACGGTAGCCACAGTGTCGGCGCCATGAAGTGTGAGGTCAAAGTGAGACGGCGAGGTTCTCATACCATCAGTTTGGTCAACTTGTACTAAAATAGAAGTAGTCACACGTTTCATTAAATACGTCCATATCTTTTGTTTGTACTCAGATTTAGTATCAGACGTGTCTTCAAAATTGCCTGTATCATCACGTATGACAAGGTTTGCTTTATCTCATGATATTGAACTAATGTTTATTGATTTATAAGGAAATATTTTTTCTCTTTTAACTGAAGTACCATACGATCTTTCAGGTTTGGACGTCGTTATGGTAACAGCCAATGAAAACACCCTAAACTTACCACTGGCGGATCTAAGTTCGCACATGCTTCGGACTGTTTGAGCGGTTTCCAGAAGCATATCACGTGCTACCTCAGCGTCACTGGTTGGACCACACTCGTTCAAAGCTGCAGATATACACTTGAAGATGGCATCCTCAGCCCTGAAGAGATAGCAATTAATATATTTAGTTAACTATGATAGGATATGAACATTTACGAGAAGTGATCGTACTTAAAATTTAAATGCAAATAATGGTCAGCCATGTATACAGTATTGTAGCAGATGCTCAAGGAATTCGTCAATGGGCATGATGCAGTCAACAGAAGCATGTACATGAAGTAAACATATTCAAAAGTAAATTTCAAATATCTCATTTAGATCTGGAGTTATTACATAAAGTTTGGGTTTTTACTTACTCGCACAAGATTCTAGATTTGACATCATTGAATGGCTCAAAGGCAGACATGACATCAGGGACATCAATGCTGTTTTGTGTCAAACATGTCTTCACCGCAGCTTCAAGTTTTACGATGCATGAATCTTGTTTCACTAGAAAAAGAGAAATCAAAACGTTTATGATGGACATTTTTTTTCCAGAATACAAAGTGTTTGATATACATGTAATTAAATTTAAAATGCTTTTTTTTTCAATTGGAAAATTAATAATTAAACTTTTAGGCGATTTTCGTATATGTTATATTAGTACTATGGCTAGACGCCTTGTTTCCATTTCCATATGTGTCGATAACAATTGCAAAACGACTTTATTTGCATCTGTTTTACAAAAGCACTTCTACATGTCCCATTGTCAGTCTTCCGTGTACATGTCTCCTTGCGTAAATCATTATGAATACATTACAACAGTCGTTGAAAATGGTAAAGGTTAGAGTGTTTCGCCTTGTCGTATACCAAAGCATGAAAACCTCTAAGTCTCACAAATTACCTCATGTGTTCGTGCAGGGAAGATAAAACTGTTAAAAACAACCCTCTCGATGTTATGGTACTCGTTGAATGATGATAATTGCACTGAAAGGTTTACTGCTCACCATTAAATCGTTTTATATACTTTTTGACACTATCAAAACCTGTTGTCTCCTGAATGGCGAATCACATTTTAATGGAGTGATAATTGTAGCTAACGTTCGGTTGCCATGGTAACGGTATGTAAGAAAAAACTCTAAATTATGCCGATTTACCATATTTTGTAATGAATCATGTTCTGTTAACATTTTCCGCCAAACTGAGCAGGTGCATCGTCTAACGCTTCATCATAAAATAACAATTAAACACTTAATAAGGAGACCCCGTAGTGTCTACATTATGACGTCCTTTATGGTGTCTCCTAATAATATAACCATAATATGACTAACTAAAGTATAAGTGTGATAATGTATAGTCAGTGTAGGTCATCAATGTATATAACTTTATGTCCCCCTTGTGTATGAATCAGTATATCAATATACCGAAGTTCTTACTCTATACACGGTAAATCGAAGTGTTGGCCATCAGTGTATATAACCTTATGTTTCCTCTGTGTGTATAATAGTCGACCAATTTAACGACGTATATACACAGTGAAAAGAGGAGTTGTTTTAGAACCTCTCATTTTCTTGAAACAAGGGTGTTGTGTTTGTCATTACCTGCAAGTGGTGCTTGTTCGACAATGAGTTCAGGCATTTCAACTGGCTTGCTTGGGAGATCAACTTGCATCATAGCATCGGCAGGCATCTCAGTCTCATGAGCAGTTGGTGTCTGGAAACCGTCATTGATTGGATACTGGGCGAACTCTTGGCCTAAATCAGCCTGGAACCCATCAGCAGCTTGGTCAATTGGGTCTACAGGCTGGACGTCAGGGATGATTGGAAAGTTGTCTTCTGGGCCAGTCACATCAGGGAACTGTGGTGGCTCGATTCTTTGCATATGAGGGACACCTGACATGGGTGGGTGAAACTCTCTCATTCTGCTAAAGGGAATCATGCCACTTCTTGCTGACAGGATGATCTTGGGAATCAACGGTCGTGATGGCTTGATTAGGTTGTAAATTGGTGGTGGGGTCATTGGTGACCTGAGCATGAATGGGAATGGTGGTCTTGGGTTGAATCTGTTTCTGATCAAGTTAATGAATCGTCCACTGAGAGGTGGCTGGGATACTGGGTGGGGTGATGGTGGGCTTGGCTTATGGAATCTGAGGAAGGCTACTTTAGGTTTCTGTTGCCTCCTCTTCTTCATCATCTTCTGGTGCATCTTATACATAAAGTAAAGTGGGACGATAGATTGTCGTTTTGGGGAGAACTTTGGTTTGACGGGTTCTCGGCGACGGTTTCCAGCAGCCATACTCATGAGGAACATTGCACGTCTTCTGTTCATGTCTTTCTTGGCCTTCATCCACATGGCTTGTCTCATCTTGGCGGCCATTGACATCATCTGGTCAGCACTTGGACGTCCGAACACGTTAGGTCGCATCATAGGCATTGGATTAACTGGGTTGTTCATCTCTGAAAAGGGAATTAACAACGCAATGATATTGAGACTAGTTGATGGTATCATACGTGCATTACAAACGACAGTCTTCTATAATAGTGTAAATATTATATTTGATCTCGAGTTATAATGACCTAGATAGTTTAAATAGAACGTTTGCATTGGTGTCTTATTCAGTATAACTATTTCGGTTATTTGTTGGTCACTTCTGTGATAACGGCTCTCGGACGCACTATAAAGGTTGCCAGTGTTTACTTACTGATGGAGCATTTGCCAGTGATATCCATGGTGTAACCAGGGCAACAGAGTGGGATCTTGTAATACCGGTAGACTGGTTCCCTAATGTAGCTCGTGCAAACTGGGCCCATTGGTCTACAAAAAAGCGAAGAAAGATGATAATGATGTTATTTATAGTGTCAAATAAGTGGCACTCTATAACATTTTTTAAACAACCGTTACAAGTACTTGTTTAACAAATTGTGTTTCAATAGAGATGATAGATGACCGAAGCTCTGTTCTAAGCACCCTTTGCACAGCTGCTAGCACAAGCGCTCAATCCGTCAGCAAGACGATGCATCTTCTATGTGTATGAAGGCAGATTAGTTATGTGCAAGGAATCGACAAAACTGTACCATACCTACGTGTTCATTGTTCAGACAAAAATATAATTGACGAAGCTTAATGAATGCAAATGGCATATGAGTCTTACACAAGTTATATGTAAAATGATGTTAAGGAAGAAACACATGGTCAAGATTGTAAAAGTTATGAATATATTTGGGTTCTACGCGTATTACACTACAAAGAAAGAAAACAACTATGAACAATGTCATGTTTCCTAGATCATATATGAATTTCAGTAAACATATTAGTTAAGAAAGGAATATATAATTGAATAGATACATGTTTTCTACCAAACTTACAGCCAGTACCATGTGAGTTAAGTAAATGAGTCCGCTTCCAGAGTTGGGGGGAGGGGGTTGCTGAGTCAAGTGCGAAAATGTAACACAGTATTAACAGCTTTTGAATTCCATATGAGAACGGGGGGAGAGTATCTTAACTAAAGAATTAATTATTTTGACGCAACAAAACACTGCAACAATGAAAATTAGATATTTTTTAAAAGCAACCAAACTAGATACGTAAAGCAGACAAACATAGGGACATGCACTATCTAGAGATGTCTCAAACCTTTGAGCAAACACGTACTACACATATACCAAACAACAATTAAAGCCACGTGGTTTAGTGTTTATGTACTTCGGATAGAAGTTTTCGCACAATCCAGAAATGTAAAATAAGTTTGTGGGTGGTAACTGTTTTTGATTTTAACCTGTGCAAGGTATTTTGTGACCTTTGAGACCTTATTGGGGGAACATAGAGTTATTAATTGTCTATAAGTGCTTTTCCATGTTGTAAACGGGTCATACCTGTTATGGCGGCGGCATTTGCTACAAAAACATGGTCACATAGGGTCACATTAAGCTACACATAGTCTAAAATACTGTCTATTGTAAGTACAAATATCTCTATTTAGCAACACCAACTATTTCCTTTGATTCTGACTATGATATACATTAGTAGTATGGTCTAAACAGCAATGACTTAGATTTCAATAGAAAGAACAATCTCGACAGTGTTGTTGAATAAGACGCAATCCAAATTTCAGCTTATTATATTTAAAAATCTGATAAATTGTTTTCGAGAAATGTTACCATGTCATGTATATTTTGAAAACAAATAAGTGTGAGGTTATTTATATGCGTATCTTTTATGCTGTCATTAATTGTATATGAATGTCTTTGGCATGTTCTAGCATTCTAGGGAAACATCATGGACATGAGAATGACATGACAACTCGTTTAAGACTGAGCATGTATTTGTTTACAGCTCATCTAAACACATATATATTTGGCATCAGAAACATTTAATTAAAGACATGACTGGCAATCTGTGTGATGTTCTTCTTCTTAAAGCAACTATAGAAATCTACGCCGTGTAACGCAAACGCCTATTCTATGTACAGCGCGACAACAGGTGGAGCTTGTTTGTAACATTGTCCATGCGCTTTGCTACAAGCGTGTTGGTGGCAACAATATGATGTTAGTGTTAGATTGTTTGTGTAAGCAAATCTCCAGTTAAATTCAGATTCATACTTCAACCGTTGCTATTTTGTGAAGGGGGGCGGGATAAGTATATTTGACCTCAATGTGTAGTGGCGTCCATTAATCACGCCACTGTTGTTGTTTTAGTTGTGTGAGGAAGCTTTCTCTTAGTGTCAGTGGTCATCCGGTAGTGTATGTTGACATTTAAGTGTCGTGTCTATTATTATATTCTAATCAACAGGTTTTGTCTATGGCTACTGTTATAGAAGCAATTAATGTCAGTTAACGATCTATCTTCAGACAACAAGTTCATCTCGTGAGCACAGAGGTGTCTTCGGTATTCAGGTAGTCTATCCGAAACGATTATTCAAAACGTTTAACCATTTTTGATTAATATAACAAGATATTTGTTAATTGTACGAGCTTTGTCAAAACCATTTTGAGTGCAGCACTCGTTAGTAAGTTATGAACTCTGTACAGACGTGCAAACACAAGTCAAACAAGGTCCAGTGGTCCCACTTTGTCTTTTCAATCGTAACTGTACAATAAACATAAACTGCGACACACGTATACGTTTATCAATTTGCGTGTTCTTGTATTAAGGTAATGCCATTGTATATGCGCTATATGTTCTGATTGAATGAATGAATTGAAGAGATGTATGTACGTATATGTATGGAACAGTATTGTTAATTTGTAAAATGCTTGCCATTGATGCATAGCTGCTTGCATAGCTAGCCACAATCGAAGCATTTTGCGATTGGATGATAAACAATTAATGAGTACTGAATGTAGTAATAGTGTCAAGCACTGCCAAGAAAGCTCGCTAAAACTTACATTCGGTGACAAAGATAACAATGAAAGAAAGTAGGCCCTTAGATTAAAAGTACACAGTATGTATTGAGCAATGCCAATGAAGTCGCCAAATACGAGCATTGCTGCACGTATGAACAGAAGTCATGTGTGTAACTTACCCCATGAACTGTTTGATGACCGGAACTCCCGGCATCCTTCTGCTGCATGGGTAATGAACAAACCGTGTCACATAGAACGGTCGTCTGGCCAAAGTGAAACATTTGTGGTCGTTAGGGTTGATACCAAAGGACTGTAGTATTCTGTGCGTCTGTTCTCTGAATGGTGTGCTTGGTCTGTTGTTTATTGGGAACAACTGTGGTCTGGAAAGAAAGCAACATAGTTAGTATATGAGGTTACAAGTAAACAGTTTGACGATGAAAAAGATATACATGTATAGGTACAGCAGCAGCACGACCAAACCGGTTATAAAAACAGTGTATAATGTCATTATCATGCCTAACAATGATGGAATGATTATCGAACTTGAATGCGTCCAACACAATGATCTTTCGGTCAGTTAGGCTATGGCCTATACTAGTAATGATGATTAATGATTAACAAAGGCGTCAGGTTATTCAAATGAAGAAAATATAACCAAAATATCAGCCGTATCGTTAGGTGTTTAACATTAGGTGTTATACATTGTACTTAATAAATGTACGTCTCGAAGTTTGCACACAAGAGTGTCGTATGTACCGCCTTGTGTTATGTATAGATACGACATGTTTGCTGACAACGTGATATAATTACATGAGTACAATAGTGAGTTTGTATGCGTTTGGCCACATGTTGACCACACTGTACTATCAATCACGATGTGGTGACAAATTTTCGGTGAGTTTTGGTCGAATGGCAAGTGCACGAAGATAGACCGAAAAGTGGTTGCGTACATGTATTGCCAGGCGACACATACATTCTTATTAACACGTTTCTTTGTTTCCCTCGTAGAGCAAGTATATGTGCATCATTGGTTAGTACATGTAACCTATTTAACAGTGGGCAATTGATGGAACAATGATACTGTGGTGAGACATATTCAACCGCGTTTTGTCATGGCGCAGAAAGCCAAAGAAGGTTCCAGATGATGTTATTTTTTAAGACGTGTGTTTAGCTGTCTCTTAGATCTTGCTATGAATGAATTTGGACTACTGACAAATGTATGTTCTTCAAAGGTGTGCGCGCACGTAACACGAGACATATGTTCAATCAAATGAAAAGGGATCGCTTAAAAACGACTCATTTCTTTTTCGATATGTCCAGAGGGCGAATGCTGTTACACATTTTCGTTTTTTCCTTCAATTTGATCCAATCACCTGTCTTGTTTTACATACTAATTGATATAAATGCACGTAGGCGAGTCAAACAAAACGCTAACTTAAGGTACACTAGTTTGACAAATAGGAGCGGTCTTTGCAGCTTTGTACATCATTGGTAGTTGACGGGCACTTGAAATCATGCATGTACTGTTGTAATGTGTCGTTATTTGACCATGTTTACAAGCTGGACTAATTGCTGTAGCATGTATAGGGCCATTGTCCAAATGTCCGAATTGTTAAATGGTTGTTTTTTTGTACAGTGTTTACATGTAGAAGAGCGAGGCTCGGTGCTATATCGTTATTTAGTGACTTTTGACAGGTTATTGCTGGTTGTAAACAATAATTACGGACTGAATGTCAAAAACTCGAGACATGTTCTTTGTTATGTCCGGGGATAACAAATATTGCTGAAATCAACCTTGTTGTTCGTATTGCTCGAGCCTTGGCTTTTTGCGTTACATCTGAAATTGACGTTTTTTATATCTTCTTTGTTTCTTGACCGCCAGCATTTCTTATGTTTTGATTTATTTGACGCAATTAACGTGTTTACTAGAAAGAAACTGGACGTATCTTTAGGTAGATAAAAGTGATGTTCGTTCGTTCGCCACATTACCCGTTTTCAAAGAGTTCACATTGGTGTGCTTCATGAACTTGTGGTGATTTCTTGACCCTTTTTGGTGATTTTTTGTTGTTTAGTATCTCGCCAACAGAAACATTAATTAGACATATATTATATTACTTGCCCATCTTTGACTATGTTCGTATATCATTTACTATCATGGTTTCGGTGATATTGAGTTCGATTGGCTTACGAACAGTTCCGTAATAAAACGAAGTCTACCGAACTACACATGGACGGTTGCCATTAACTACCTCCGTTGCCAAACCAGCTTAGGTCGAACTGAGATCAACTCGGAAATATTTGACCCGGTTAATGTTCAGTTGCCAGAATTTGGTCAGTTTAGAAGGTGTATTTCTGTCACTTCAAAGTACATGTACATTCAAGTCTTGCTCAAAAGATGCTGGTTTCAGCCTAGAGAACTCCTTTACTATCACTCACATCAGCTTTGATGGTCTATTTTAGCTTGCGGTTCCATTGAGTAGTTTCGTCCTTAGTAAAAGGACAACTTAATCTTAGTGTAAATAAAAAGGACAGAGCGGAGACAGCACTTAGCCACGAGTGCATGTTGGTTACAGCAGGTATAGCTGTTTACCTATATACAACAAATTACTAGACAGTGGCAACATAACCCACGACCTGGTGTCAGTATGTGAAAAATGAGTTGTCGCCAGCAAAATATACGTGTATAAAGATGCACATGTGTTACTTTCTCTGTTGTGGAAAAAAGAGCGACAAAGTAATATTTCTTCCATGTCATACATTCTATTTACCATAAATTCTGTTTTGTAACTACATGGTGTACACTTCTAGGAGGAATTTTAAAAAATAGTATGTACATTTGGGAACAAAAAAACATTAATTAGGTTTATGTTGAGGTTTCGTGTCGCTAAACCCAGTCATCTGCCAGAAAGTATTGTCTTTATCGAAGAACTGCTTTAAAATCCTATCTATCCATTTATAGCTACGTTTGTTTTGCATTGAATGTTTACCTCGCTCATTGGCCTAACATATCTGTCTTTAAATTCGTTAATGACAAACCTTCGCAGATCACGTTTATTTCAACAGACGACAAAACCAAGAGGAAATGAATTACACCATGGTGAACACAATGAATTACTTGGAACACATAAGGCGTGACAAGCCAAGCAACACATACATGTTCACAAGTTTTCCTTGCAATGGCGTGTGAGGAGGATGTTTGATCTAAGTCAGCTGTTGTAGGAGGGCGGGGATACGAGACCCTAAGTTGTATGTGCTTGACCTTAAGCCATTGTCTTTTCCTTCCTACTGCACTGGTGTCTTCTTTTACCAGAATGTTCAACGTAGACAGGCAACCAGTGTATACTAGTGTATAAGTAGTTATAGATGACACTGTCAGTTAACATAAGTAAAAATACTTGACATATGGTGGTAAGATCTGATTTTAGGTTACATAGGTTCGCCAAAGAAATGTTCTTAGATGACAGCAAAGATGACAAGATGTGAATGGACCAGCTGTCGGGTTGCATCGTTTACAGGTGTTTTCATTGGTCGTTAGTTGTTTCCCCCGAACTCGCTCCTTCAACTACTCAGATATTGTCTGTCTTTCAGATGGACGGTGTACATGTAAATGATCTAGTGGGTATATACTCTAGCCACCATTGTATCTGACCACATTAAACAAGTTTCACTATTTTTTCTGACAGTAGTCTCTTTGAGGTGGACTGTGAATTCGTTCGGGTGACAGTAATTTG
>ENA-OREC01000356-OREC01000356.1-marine-metagenome-genome-assembly--contig:-NODE-356-length-16842-cov-12.400716_pt1 | contig 16842 bp, 10 predicted proteins | sample MGYA00248626_ERZ508543 | MGnify/ENA primary metagenome ERZ508543 (study PRJEB26211, sample SAMN05518279) | marine metagenome | isolation source: Puget Sound, Washington, USA | host: Bankia setacea...
CACTACAGTTGAAGAAAAAAATGTTTCATCACACATTCATGGTTTGGTTAGAAGCAGTGCTGAATGTTATATGCATATTATCGAAACTTACTGATGAAAGGTGGGAAATAAAAACACCAGTTTTAGATTGTATGTATGACAGCCGAGTTGGGTAGGCGACACATGTGGACCCTGAAAATGCAGGTTTCATCCCTGAGTCACTTTCAGTAAAAATGCATGCTTTCTATAGCTCTTAATGATGTTGGGGAAAGTTGTATGTGACATGATGAACATGGCTTAGTACTGGTTGGGCTATTCAGGAATAGGGTGTAAAGAAACTTGACCTGTAGTATGTTTAGATTATGTGAATGCTGTTCTAAAAAAAGCCATGAGTTTCATATTTTTTAACAAATAATGCTGCAGAAAAAGTCGTAAATGGATTTCCAACTTAGATTTCGTTGAAATGACAAAAGAAAAATGTATACTTTTGGTTGTTTATTACCTGACTAGTTGTAATACAGTAGCATTCACCATTCAACTCTTCAGACCCACTGCGAGAAATGCAATAATGTTGAGTTGATAACGGGCTAATTGAGATCACTTGATACACAGTTCTTGCCTGGGTAGGCGATATAAAGTCCAACTTGTTTTGATTTCTCTTTTGTTGATTGAAACCAAATTAAAACAAGTTGTGGACAAGGGAACAAGAATATACCTGAACATTTTGAACATATTTATTTATGCACACGTTTGTTTACATGTTTTGTGTTGTCTGAAGACAGTTTTCCTAGTGAATGTAATGGACACAGAAGCTTTTGCGCGATGATCAGAAACAACCAGCTCTTTGCGAACAACAAACTCATCTAAGGCTCTTTCCAGATGTTCGCGGAACAACTGCAGTGGGTAGGCTTCAGTTACAGGCTCATCAGCAGATTCGGATGATCCAGGACGAGCCTTTGTCTCTAGGAAGGGGAACCACTTCATCTTTCCTATGGCGGGCGACTGGCCTGGTTCCTCTACCATTTCTGCAACACTTTTTCTCAATGTCCTATGAGTTAAGCCTTCCATTGGTGGTCTGATGCCTCTTTTACCTTTACTAAAAGCCCACAGCACTGACTGTACTCTGTAAAACGTCTTGAGAACATTCACAACATCTGTTTCCATGGTTTTCTTTACATGGTCTCGTGTTGCCTTTGTCATTCTAATCCTCTCGAGACTGTATCTGATGTTTAGTTTCTTCGTATTAAACGGACTGTCTTCAAGGCTATCACTCTCAGAATCAGTGAAAGAGTCCGAGGATTCGATACATGAACTATGGGCAGGATGAGCTACTTTTTGATCACCGCGCTGCTTATCCGCAGTTGACGACGCAACTTTTGGATGAGCCTTATGCGCGCGTGACAAGTTACGTACAAGCAGGGGTTTCCTCTGTGGGCTGTGCTGCTTTGTGGATTTGGCCTTTTCACACTCTTGTCTCTTGACCTCCGCCATCTCTTTACTCACTGGATGTAGGTAAGTTAATCCAGTCACGGTTGTGATGTAGATCAAAGGTGTTTGCAGCCTTCGTGGCTTGAGAACACGTTTGGGTTTTGACGACAGTTTCTGTGAACTAATAATGACATTTCCACCACTATCAAACAGCTTCTTGACAAGAAAGTTCCGCTTAGACGTGTAAGACATGAAATGAAAGCCGATGTCAATCTTGTCATAACAGTGAAGTCTGCAGGGCTGAGAGTCAGTGATGCCACCAACACTATCAGAGAAACGCTCATTCACAGGATCAACTTTGGAGAATTTCTTCTTCAACTGCAGTACTCTTATCTTCAGTCTGGTTTTATGTCTCACGTCTTCCTTCTCTTGCTGTTTCATCAATGCTATAAACTCTTCCAGCTCAGGTACAGACTCTTTCACATCTTTACTACTTGCGTTCATCTCGCCCTCGTTCAGGTATGTCCCCAGTTTGAGTTTGGAGAAATCCCGGGTGATGTGTTTCCTCTCAGCTTTGTTTTGTTCCTCCTTAAACTTTCGTCGAGCAGCTCTTTCCTCGGCAACAACTTCTCGTCGCCTCCTTAATCGGTCTGCTGTAGGTTCTATTTTTTCAGACGTGGTCGGTCTGCGCTTACCTGTTAACATTAAGGCAATGTTTTATTCTTGCATTTAACTTGGCATGTCTGTTCTTTCTAGCGATAGACAATCCATATACGATATCGCTACTTTAGTATTGAAAGTTAAGCAGTTTATCAAGCGTTCATCCTCTGCATAAACCTGAACGATTTGTGATAAGACATACTCACTCACCGAGATACAACGACTGTCCAAAATCGTTCCGTGTAATATCATCTTCACCCTCGGACACGCTGCTGTCGTCTGATAGCTCAAACTCTCCCAGATACGAAACTTTCTCTGTACACCGGAACTTACGTAAGTCTAGACTATCAGGGGGGATATTGTACTCGTCACTGGTGATACTGAATGAACTAGTCGTCTGCTTTGCTCTGTGTCTGTTTAAACGATGGCCTAACACGTTCTTCTGAAATGATGCACACATGATATACTAGAAATTAATGAAATGTATTTTTTTGTAATACTATAGTATAAAGGTCTATTTTGTATATGTGCTAATATTTAAAAGTAAGTCACTCTTTTCCAGAAAGGTTGTCGATGTGTTTAGAGCTTTACATAGTAACCATAACTTTGTTTATTTAAGCGGCAATCTAGAACACAGTTAGCTTATAGCACACACAACTTGAGAACGAACGCTCGAGTGTTGGACGTACCTGCTCGGATTCATCCTGTTCTTGTATCTCTGTCAGTGTTGAACCACTAACACGTCTTCGTAGCATTTTATGGCGCCTATGGTTCAACAGAGTCAGTGTAGAAGGTTTCATATTCGTCTTTTCTATTTTACTCAACGTACGACCTGGAAATGAACTTTTCAATAAGTGTATTGTATGCTTGGAATGTTTTATCTGACAAGTTTATACGCAGTTCAATGAGTATGCTCTTACCTTAAAGTAATTGTTTCACCTGTACAAACACTCCAATATAAAGTTGATATGTATTCTATATGTAGTTAGTTGATTGACATGAAACCTGTTTCAGTTTCTAACGTCGAACGTCGGCACCATGTAACATGGATACATGTTGAAAAGTACAACTAAAGAACCTGTTCATTAATTTTCGTCGATTTGATAATGACGTGGATGCCGCTATGCCGTTAGATTTTATACTGAATGCTTCTCACCTTTATTTAATGTACTGTTATCATTACAATCCGTTTCTGATGAGTCGTTCGTGGTGGCGCTGCACGTGGTGGTACTCGGGTAACTGCCGGAACTGTGCTTATGTAACGTATATGGTCTTGTCATATGACCGTAGTATATAAACTCCAGCAGCAGGGTCTCCTCAATAATCTTTGTCTTTAAGTTTGACTGTATGAAACAAACACAGTTCTGGTGAACCTAACATGTTAAACTATCTATATATAATCTTCAACGGGTTTGTCCAATCCGAGTATCAAATAGCACTCATATTACACACTCAAATATGACCTCACTAATTACTCCAGTCCGCTTATTAAAGTAAGACCAAGACACCAGGGTCATGATCACACTGAAGGTTATTGAGCCTCTATACGACAACAGTCTTCAAGTATTCACTGTGCAGACCTATGTTTAAGATCCAAGAACCAATTTACTATTGTATCATATCCTAAATGAGCAATAGTCGTCCAGTGTTATTATATTTAAACCCACATATGTTGAACAAAATTAAAGAAAATACTTTGTTTTACCTTTCAACTTTGATTTCTAAATGTATAGACGACTCAAAAAATAAGTTCCACAAAACAATCATTGTTCTCTAACGTATTGCTTTCTTTGATATACAAAAAAAGTGATCGAACTTGGTTTGGTGCTCTAACGTATGTTAGTTATTATGTGTTGGCTGGATGTTTGTTTCACATATAACCCTGAATAGATACATGTATAATGTTATAGACTAGTTTTACCTTATTGTCATGTTTGAAGACTAGTTTTACCTTATTGCCATGTTTGAAGACTAGTTTTACCTTATTGTCATGTTTGAAGACTAGTTTTACCTTATTGCCATGTTTGAAGACTAGATTTACCTTGTTGTCATGTTTGAAGATTGGGTTGTGTTGTCGTATGTTCTTGGCGTATGCTACAGTACTGTGTTGTATCACTTGTCCTACAGCGGTCAGTTTCACCAGCATAGTGACCAGTGAGTCTAGTAAATGACCCTCCAATACACGGACACAGAACCCTTCCCGCCAATTTTCTGAGAACAGAAAATCCCAAAAGGCGCCTGAAACAAAACAGACGAGAACATAAACATAAAAGTGATAAACGAGAGAAATTATGTTGAAACAGTAGCCGAGAAATGTAAAACATCTATTCTCATAATAATAAGATTATGATACTCACGTAGATCTAGTTCTTGCACAGACTGCGGGAAATTTTCAAAGTAGTCTTCTACTACTACTATAGATGTGAGAGGCGGTCCACGATCTTGTTCCGGTCTAAACTCTTCTAGCGAGATTACATTCTGATCAGCTCTGTCCAGTAACGGTCTCAAATCAAACCAAGGCTTATGTACATAGCGCTGATTTATGTTATGCCGGGCACTGTCGTATAGAATGTTGTGTTTCTCATTCAAAGGTGAGTATGTGAGATGTCTCGTGTCCGAAATATTCACATACACCGCCATCCTAAAATGTATTTTCTACAGAATCTTTTCTATTCCTGTCCACTTATAACGTTATGAGAACCCAATTCGCTCAGACTGCACTCTGAAATACTGAAACAGGAAATGACGTTGATGACGCCGTCAGATAACGTGGACTCTCGCGTTGCTTTAAAGTTGACGTCGTTGCTTGGTGACGTAGTACACCTATTAACTTGGATTATATTGTAAGGCGGTTAGAGAGTTGATCACGTTTAAATAATAAGAAATGTAACACAATAAACCAGGCATGGTAGGGGCGGGGATGAATGGATTACTGAGGAGCAATCCGCCATATAACGCCGAGAAACACGATGTGCTCTTCTCAAAAGCGCGCTTTGTCTTTAACCAGAGACATATAAAGCGACCACGGTTCAAATTCAATCCGTTTTCATTGAAGACAAATAAAAAAAGTGACTTAGAGAACTTCACGCCGGAGGAGGGTAATTTTTTACAACGTCTAGAGTCATTGGTTGTATGTGAAAGCTTTCAACAGGACAAGTGTATAGATACACGAGAGATAGAGTTAGGTGGGTATTGTTATACAACTACATCGCATCACGTAATCATTCTACTGATTAGTGAGTCAGTGTATTCATGCTTATTTATATCAAATATTGAAGAAAAAATATCAGCATTTTCGTATTTGAAATAAATACAGTTATGTAGTTAACTGAACAGTTATTTAAAAACAGCACTCAAGCATGTTTGTTTAGAATTCAAAAAGACAAACGCTGTACATAAAGTAAAACGCCAATATTAAATATATAATGAAATATGCTCTTCTCTGTTTCCGTTTGAGCGACACCTCTGTACATGTAGCAGTTTGGGGTTCAGTAATGAATGCTCTCCCGTTTAAATGGAAACTTAATTCTTGTTTGACATGTACACATATTATAACAAACAATTACGCACGTACAATATCGCTATGTCATCAAGTAAAATTTATTTTATGATAATTGCGTACCAAATAATCGCCTAAAACGTTTTTTTGTGACGACTTGTGATAACCTTTTAGTATACTCTCGATGTACATTGATTCCATTGTGAAATGCAATGTCTAAATGTGAGTTGAGATTATAACAGTTTTATTATTGCCATCAAGGTTGCAAGTGAGCAATAAGTGTTCTGTCTGTCTGTTTTTTTGTACATGTATAGGTTGAATATATATATTTAGAAGGTGTGTTTTTTCAGACGAGTTTTTCGATTACCTGTACTCGCCCCATTGGGAGAAGGGTTGTTCTCTGCGTATAATGGAAGGACATCTGTTGGACGAACTCTTGTTGGGTCTGTACATACATGAGGCGGACGGACGGACAATCAGACATACCACGTACGCCATGGCCAATAACAACAGACTCAGACATGGATGTTATAAAATGGCAAACAAGGAGGTCGGTGAAAACAGTACCCTATAACCGTTACTTACATATTTGTTCATGTATATCAACCTTCTCTATTGCAAAACCCTACCAGGTTCATATCGTGATTTCTTCTATGTTTCGTGACACCCCTTTCCCGTGCATGGACGAAAATGGGGTCACATTTGTTCTTACTTAGAAGTATCACTACAAGTAATCAAATACAGATATACAACAACATAGTATTCGAGTTCTTATGTAATATGTAATACGGACCTATTTCTATGAGTATCACAACCTTATAATAACACAGTGTCAGTATCATCTTATCTTTTAAGTACTCCTTTCTGTGGAACACATCGATCATTGTTCAGTCTAACATGTTTTGTGTTTACAGTGTGTATCACTGTTCATTTGAATATTGAATATCAAAGACGACGATTTATTTTTGAAATTTACGGGTCAAGTTGAATAGTGGCAATCCCTCCCAACACATTCACATTTAAATGTCGACGTGTTTGAGCAGTGTTGAACTCAAGAACCCATGACTACGTCAACATTCTTTCAAATCATATATGCGAATATTAATGTTTTGAGTTAAAGTGTTTAGTAATCTTTGCAGACTACAGACACGAGTTAGGAACTCATTTTCTTCGGTTTTTTTCACGAATCCGTGTCTGTTTCAGGCGTACGGAAGTATTAAAGAAGAGTTACTGATCGAGTTTTCCTATTTTGGACGTTTGACCAAGGATAAACCAAACACGAAGTCCTTGGACACGTTCGAATATCTACAGAAGAGTTTAATTGAAGACGTCGACACACCAGTGAGCACTCTCACTACTGACCTGCCACATAACAGAGATAGCATTGGCGAAGCAAAACTTACCAAGGACAGAAGTGAAACAACAAGTAAATATCAGTTTAGATGATAACATTTCAATTAAAGTTTCTATCGATTGTCAAACAGCCTAGAACTATGTCACGTATAACATCCTAGATTGTGTATACGTAAACATGGTGTAGATTGAAACTAACAATGCTTGTAAATAAGTTAGTGCGCAATGTGTTCAAAGGAGAATCGAGAATTTTCTTTTTTAATAAAATAATATACATGCCTTTTACTATGAAGACGCTCTGGTGCTCACACGCGATTTACAACTCTAGTAGTATTGAACCGTTCTTCTTTTGGCTATACACGTACGTCCTAAAATATAATTTAGCAAAACATTTCTGGGCGGTAGCACAAAACATGAACGTTTGAACTAGAACCTGGATATGTATGAGTATCATTTGCTCTAATTTTAGCCTCGTCGACCCCATCGTATGTAGTGTCTCCCCCTGACTTTAACAGATGCCGTTATATCAACCTCAGTCTTCCCTCTAGCACCATCCAAGAAACTCTTCATAACCTCAAAGGAAGACCTGTTACTCCCTCATTGACTACCCCTTTAAACGCCGTTAAGTTCGTGTCAGCTTTAACACCAAAAGGAAGCACGATAAAGAGAAATTCGCCTTCTTCTTGGAGATCTAGTACTTCTCCGTTCTTGTCACAGAGGGATTTAAAAGATTACATAGACCAACGTAAAACATGCTCTCAAGGAAAGAAGATCTCAAAGAGCGGGCGGTTTGGTTCTTCATCTGATACTGAAGACTATATTGACGAGTCTGATGAAGAGTTAAACGGTTATGCAAGTGAGCAGTCGGATAGCAGAGAGTCCAAGTCATCGTCTTCAAATGAAGTAGACAACTTCTTTGGCGAAGAGCTTTGCTTATCTGACTTAAAATCTAAGCCACAAGTTCAAACATCTACCAAACAACTGCTGAGAAAGAAAAAGGCAGAGCTACAAGAGAGGCGAGTAAAGTTGAAGCAATTGGAAAGTGTTACACCAAGTAGAGAAGCCAAATTTTCACTGCCTCCGCTGGTACCTCTTGACAAGCTCGAATATAACATAGAAAAATATGACATGATAAAAATGCCTGAACAGATGCCAAACTTAGCCGAATTCATTAAACTTATTAATGAAGATGTCTTATATGATCCAAGGTACAGAAACAACGCAAAACAGAAAGGTCGAAAACTTGCTGAACGATACCTTCAAACACAAGAAAATTCTCATCTGAGCAGAATTCCCGAAGAATCAGTCTCGCAAAGGTATAATCCTAACTTAACAGATAGTGAAAGTAGCGGCGGTCTCGGGTCATCAATAGCACCAGAACTGAACAAACCAGAGCTTCGGCGACAAAGAAAGAAACAATCTCTTGAAGTACTTGGAGTAACAGACTCAGAGCCATGTAAAACGCACTACTATGCAAAGAAATACAGAAAAGACGATATATGTTGTAAGCAAGCACCTGAAGGGAACAAAGACTTTGTCGATAAGAGCACACATCAATTTCCTCACCGTACGCGCGAACTTGTTCCCAAAGTTATCGTTAAATTTAGCCCAGTTGATGCAACATGTAAGTCCACTATGTTCGCTAAACCATTGAGATCATCGGAGGTGACAATAACAGATAGTGACACAGAGTCGTCATCACAAGCTTCCTCAGAGTCAGAGACGGATGAAGAGGACTGTGGAACGTTTGGCACTAATAAACTTAACTTTCGGTACAGTTTTGAACGTCTCAAAAAGAAACGCAGGGGTAGGGCAATGAAAAAGAAACCGGCGTTCGTTTCAATTCTATCAAAATACTACAAGATGCAAAATAGCCAAACATTACCGGATTCAAGCACTGCGGGAAGAGCAACACCTGTCTCTAAAAAGAAAAGAAAGGAAGAACATCCTATTTTGAGATCATTAAACCTTTTTGGCAAGAAAAAAGAAGGTATGTATTAAATGAGTTAACTCTTTAATCGTACACATACTAGTCAAACAACTATAAAACCGGCACACCCACCAACCATTATAACCACAACCTTTTAGTATGTCAAAACGTCTGCCAAAACCAACCAGTAAGTGAACCAAGCAACCAACCAGCATAAATATAAAATAAACAACATATCAGCCATTCAACATAGCGCGCAAATAGCATACTGGTCAACCAAGCAATACATCACTATATACACACAATTACAAACAAACACACACACACACACGTACTATCAATCCAACAAATCAACAAACAAACCAGCAATCGATTATTACAGTTTCTGAGTAACACACCAACCGACCAGTAACTCATTCAACAAACATACAAGCTACAAGCCGAAAAAAACTCACTATTCATGCCCATGTTAGTTGTGTTACAAAAGAAAAAGAAACTTCTTTCAACCTTTGTTATGGTACCAATGAGAGGCAATTATCTTCAGGACTTCTCTACTACTCTTATATATTTGTATTTCTAGCCAAGGAGAAGAAAAGAGAGTTTGTCTTGGGTAAGATAAGGAAGTTTACTTTTCAAAACAAAGTTTCAACTCAACAGAGAGACAGTGTTGAAGAATCAGGTAAAGCGATGTTTTCAAGCCAAGATGTAAAGTTGTTCCGTACTCAGCTTGTAAAGGCCATGGATGACTTCGTGGTGAGGAGAGAGGTGGTTGTATCCAATCTACATTCCTTCTTTAACTCTATGACAACAGTAACCTTCACAAAGGCATCATGTTTCCAATCTCACAAACATTGATACTGGAACTTGACAATGCTCGTCAAGAAAAACAACACAACCTTTCCAGTAAACTTTATTATAAAACATTGATTGCCATTCACTAAAGTTATGAACACGTTATTGTTATGAATATGAATGAATGTGAATCTGACTGGAATACAGAATGCATGGCTATTAGTTTGAATAAAAATAGAATTATTAAAATTGTTGTTAGTGCTGAGCAAAGCAGCCCTTTATCTTTAAAACAATCCTCGAAGAATATGTCACTCTTTCATAAGTGTGGAACAGTTAATACCATATAGTAAATAGTTCTTATGAAAGAATTTGGGATGAGATTGAAAGAAAAAAAACAATACAACAATGATTTTCCTACTTTCCTACTTTCAAGTTGTCTGCAAGTACTAATAATAGTTTATGACTCACCCGTTAAATATTATTTTTGACTATTTCGGTATATGATTACTAGACTATAGGATCAAGTTCAGCTGTCTATATATTCCACAAGGGCATTATTTCATTAGTATTTTGTGGCTATGAGGTACCGATGAATATGTTTTTGTTTTATTTTTAGCAAAAGTCCATCTTTAATACTCTTGGGCACTGCACGTATTCAATTTGTGAAACGTGATTTTAATAGCTTACTGTATCTTCTCGAGTGTACAAGAGTTAAATGTTGAAGGTAATGCAACGTATTTGTATAAGCCAGTCAGTAAATGCAAGCACTGACAGTTTAAAAGAACTAAAACACACTCTATTTGTTTCGTTAGACAATAGCCATATCGAAACAAGGGTCATCAAAGTGAAGCAGAAGTTCTCACAACTCAGGCACAACGCCATATTTGCAAACTTGGATGAAATTGGTATCGATTCATATGTTGCATGTCTTGGTGAAAGTGCTAGCTACCGAATGAATTGAAGTTTTGAAACACGGATAAAGCGACTGCTCTCCACATGACTCAACACATGTATACGTTCGCTTTCGCCGTTAAATAGAAGTACGTGTGTGATTGAGGTATTATAGTTTTCAAACTAATTGTTTCAAAGAACTCTTTCATCTTCCCGGAGAATGTGTTTCCCGTTTAAGAATACCGGGGATTCCGTCTTGCGGACACATTGCACGTGGTCGATAAATGTAGATGTTAAAGTTGCTCAAATAACAAATTTCCTAAAAGATATTTGAAGAAACTAGCTAACATATAGTATAACAAATGTTTTTTTATGGAAGAATTTGTGTTAAGTTTGAAAGAAAAACAAAAAAACAGCATAGATATTCCGACTTTCAAATTGCCCCCAAGTACTAAATATATTTTATGGCTATAGGATCGAGTTCAGTTGTCTATATATTCCACAAGGACATAATGTTATATTATGTACTTAGTGGTTATGAAGAACAGGCGAATTTGACATGTTTTGGTTTTGATCGAAAGTCCACCTTTAACACAATGGCTGAGCCTTCAACCTCGTATATAGAGGGGGTAAGTTTATAGGATGTATCCTCGTTTTAAACGACGTATACAGCATGCAACCTGTTAAACTCTTTGTGAAAATATTAAATGACGTTCATCTTTCTGCCTTGTTTAGGTAGAGAATAAGTATATCGACAAACGTTCATATCTAGTCATGTTACGATTCACATAACAATAAACATGATATTTTTAGACTTACTCTAAATCTAAAACTTGCAACAGAAAATATAGCGAAAACATTTTAACTGCGTTTCTTTGGTTATGTAGTCTGTCACTACAGACACAAGTCATATCGTTTATTATCTATCTATCTTCCAATAATGTCAAACTCCTTTCACAGGCGTTTTACTCCCCGGTTACGGGTCGTATCGCGTCCTGTACGTTTCGCCCCGAGACGTTTCGCCCTTGTCGTTTCGCCCACCTATTTAACGATGGCAAACTGACTTTTAATTAAATAATTAACTTATCGATTGATGTAGACCATCCGTTATTTATTTTTATTTTTTTACAACCAACATCATTTCATTTTTTAAATCTTTATTATACATTAAAACTTATTTACAAACATTTTTCAACAGTTACCAACAACTAAAATATAAATACAAAATCGTTTAAGATAACCAAAACAATTAATCAACATATGTATTATCATAAATTACGTACATGAAACATTAGCCTAACTACATACATCACATATTTCTTTAATTAAAAACAATCAACCATATTTATTACCCTCAATTACGTACAGCAAACATATTAAATGTATAATTATATAATATTATATACATATATATATATATATATATATATATATATATATATCATTATATATCTATTACATCAGATGGGGTCTGAGGACGTTTCGCATCCATTTCATGAGGACGTTTCGTGACCATCATTGGCGCGAAACGTCAAGGGCGAAACGTCTAAAGGGGGAACGTCTAGGGGCGAAACGTCTAGGGGCGAAACGTCAATCACATTTTATCATACTTTTATTATATTTTGTTCGATGTAATTAGGCCTCTTTGCATTATATAATACCAAAATTAAACTGCCTACAAAGAGGTACAATCATACTGCTTATCTTTATTTTTCACACTGCTGTTTTTTATTCCCCTACTATTTTGGTTTGTTGCCTTTTCTCGATAATTGTTAGTTACCTAGATACTCGTACAAACACACTGCTTGTTTCTCTATTCTTGCAAACCCGTTTGAATTTCTTTAAACGTGTAAAACACGAGGATGAAGGTACATTCCCCATCTGCCATCTTAACTGTAAACTGCTCTTATTGTACAGTTTTTTTCTATTCCACTAGATTTTGTAATATACTATACACGATGTACCATATAGTAATTATCTCACACATTTCGATCGCAATGTGTACGTTTTTGTTGGAGTTTTGTTTTTGTATTTAATTCCTTAGACATCACCAACTATAACAGATTTGCATCTACACGTTCATTAGTTTGTTTGTTTGGGAGTTTGTCGAATGTATAGTCCACTCTTGGGGAATGCCTTGAGTGACAGGCCTAGCCATCTTCTCAGGAGTTTGCTAATCAGTTGTTCTAGCTTCACAACTGTGCTGGTTGGGATGACATAGAGCATATGTTGCCAAATAAGTCTGACAATGAGGTCATGTTGGAACATCCAGGCCTTCAATGTTGTGGAGAGTTCTGAATTGTCAATCCTTCTCAGCGCTTTCAAACTTGCTGTCATAGTATGTAGGCTACCGTTGTCTGAAAGCGTTGAATCAAACCACTCCCCCCAATCACCTGTTTGGGTGGTTGGGGATTTGTTCGGTTTAAATATACAGCTTTAACATGTCTGTAACTGTCCCATTTCTCACACCCAAACACTTGGATTTTACTGGTTTGAAGAACATCGTCGCCTATGACACAGCTTCATTAAAAGCATTGAGGATCCATCTGTATTGTATGTTGGACACAGCTTCATTAGAAGCCTTGAGTATCCATCTGTCTTGTATGTTGGACACAGCTTCATTAGAAGCCTTGATGATCCATCTGTCTTGTATGTTGGACACAGCTTCATTAGAAGCCTTGTGTATCCATCTGTCTTGTATGTTGGACACAGCTTCATTAGAAGCATTGAGGATCCATCTGTCTTGTATGTTGGACACAGCTTCATTAGAAGCATTGATGATCCATTTGTCTTGTATGTTGGACACAGCTTCATTAGAAGCATTGAGGATCCATTTGTCTTGTATGTTGGACACAGCTTCATTAGAAGCATTGAGGATCCATCTGTCTTGTATGTTGGTCAAAGCTTCATTAGAAGCATTGAGGATCCATTTATCTTGTATGTTGGACACAGCTTCATTAGAAGCCTTGAGGATCCATCTGTCTTGTATGTTGGACACAGCTTCATAAGAAGCATTGAGGATCCATTTGTCTTGTATGCTGGACACATCTTTATTAGAAGCATTGAGGATCCATTTGTCTTGTATGTTGGTTACTGCGGCGACTGTAATGTCGTCAATAAACCCCATGTTGAATGCCAGACAAAGTTTAGTGTTTGCCTCTTTTGCTGCCTTGATAATCATGCTTAAAGCATGACGAACAGTTTGACAAAGATGAAGCATACATGTGGCAATACCTTTTTGAAGCTGGTGGTTGTGAATCTGCTGTGTGAGAACCTCAAATGGTTGTTATTGATGTAATTCATAATGAGGTTACTTGAATGGTCTGAGATGTAGTACTGATACATAGCCACTTGTATTAGTTGGTGGGGTATGTATCCATAAGCATTAGCATGGTTAAGCCATACCACTGTCAGGTCGTGGTTGATTCTAGTTTCGTGTAGTAGTTGGGTCAGTGCACTGGTGTGCTCGACATAGCTGGAGAATCCTGGAATTTCTCCCTTCTGAACAGATGTGTCGGTATACTTATATCTTATCACGAAGCTTTCATACAGGAAGAAATGTTTCCCAGAGGCTCTCCTCGCAGTGAGTCAGAATGGGTTTCACTTAAATATTGTTTCTCCTCAACCTGGCTACTCTCGAGCTTCCCAGACTTCTCCTAACACAGCAGGCTATTTGTAAATGTATATTGGTTTTCAACATATGCAGATCTTTTATTTGTTTCCCCTTCTTTGGCATCTTAGTCGATGTGCGTTAGTCTGTGCTCTGAGTTTTGTTCTTAACTGTTCTCTAAGTTGCACTTTTCCTTATCTCTCAACTATGCTGTAGCTTTGGTAAGTAAGGTGTCATAAGGGTTCTCAACTATGTTCTTATTTTGTTGATTTCGCAGAGGCGCCAGTTAGGGACTGGTGGTGGCGTTTGATGGTTAGGGTTTTTCGCTGCCCCATAAGAGTATATATTAGTAAAGGTAGTGCCTCTAATTTCGGTCTACTGCTCAAGTGAGTGTTATCTGTAGAACTAGGTCCCAAGTCCTCATCAAACAAGTCCTCATTTTGGGGCAAGTAATTTTCTGGGTTTTTTTTCTCAATCACAGTTGGCTGTAATCTTTCCTCGACTGGATTTGCTATCAGTTGTTCACTAACTGCACGTGCTGATGTAAGCCATGACTCTGGTATGGATAATGGTCCAGACCGACCCTCAGACCTCGAAAAATACAGGAGCTAAGAAACCGCTAACATGTTGACCTGAATATCAATCTCCCCCGTCTCATCAGGTAAATATGTGCGTTGCTAATGCTTTTCACATATCTGACAGCCACTCTTTGTCTGATGAATCTGCAGTGCTCGATGGTTCTTGTAAAACATTCCTCACTGACATACAACTGACGTGGTTCCTCATGTCAAAGTCCGTTGTTCTCCCATATTCGTAATCGTTATCCACTCTTGGATGGTCCTGTGAGTATAGTTTCTTCTGGTGTGTAGTAACTTCCTTGTGGTTGTCATCACAATATCGTACAATGGGGTGCCAACCCACTAAACGCTTGTGTTAGTCTTTCCTTTATGTCTTATGCTAACCAAGCGTCACCATACTTTCTTGGTTGTCTTGGTAAGCCTTTCTTGGAAGTCACTTATAAATCAGATGTCCTTGGTGTAGGTGTTAGCGCTACTCCATCACAGCGGAGTTTGTAGCTCACATTACGGTTTATGTGATTGTTTTTTTATTAATGGCTTTAATCGTAAGACAAACAAGCAGCTGTATTCATAAAGAGAGTTATTAGTATGTTCAAAATAACCTATGGTAAGACTTCAGTGTAATAGAAGAGCCTTTCAGTGCATTCATTGTTTCATAGATGAAACATGTGACACAATGAGTTCATTGTTGTTTTTCTCGTGATTACCTTGTAGTTTACTCTTTTACTTTGTCTGATTTGAAAATTCTTTTGATTATTGTAATTCAAGGGCAATAACCTACATGATATGTGTATCATTATTATGAGTAGTGAGTATCATGTAACATGTATGTGGCTTGGATGTTGTATGAAAGAAACGTAAACAAAAATCAAAGCTAAACGCAGTATAACATTATTAAATCAAGGACAATAACCAAGCTTTAAATGTCTGAATATCAAAAGTGATTATAATTTCAGCATACACTTGTACTGTTTATCATTTCTATGATGTTTGGTGGCTTTAAAATTACAAACAATGAAGTTCTTTCTGCAAACCCTTGAAAATCCTAATTTTGACGAATTCAAGGGCAATAACTCTGCTCTAAGCCAATAGCTTTGAGATATGAAACTCTATCACACTTTTTTAAACTCATCTTATATATACCTTACAAGAAATAACCATTAAAACTGTTCACGCAATTTGGTACCGACCACCCTAGTGGCTCACCGCCTAATATACTTATGTACCTCTTTAAATGTAAATTTATTTCATTGATTTGTCAACAGCTTCATAGTATAGGATATAAGAAGAACTGTTAATTTTAAAAAAGAAACAACAAGTATTAAATTGAAATATTGATATTTTAAATGAATGAATGTGCCTCAATATGAAATGCTAGGTAATACACCCGGTAACGTAAAAATACGAAAAATCGTGTAGCATTTTAGTTTTTCTTTCAACTACTTTGTTTTAGTTTTCAGATAATATATAGACATGCAACACTAGTCTCAATTTAACAGTGAAAACATGTATTTAAAAGTACGAGAATTATTGCAACAAATTCATAAAATAACTTGTGAAATGAGTAGCGAATAGATATGTAATTACAAATTCTATGCATATTGGTCATACAAGATATACAAGTATCCTATTAAATATAAAGATTCAATATGCACATGCCTTTTATCAGTCTTACATTTTATCAAAGTTAAAATAACAATGTTTATGATAACACTGTTTGCACAGGAAAACGTGTGTGGTGTTTTTTCGTGAATGGTAACGTATTTTTTTCTCAGCATATACTAAATAAAGCTAAAATTCACATTTTGAGTGATTATGGTTACAGATACACAAGTACATTATGTTAACAATGAACTTACGTAGTTGGATTATTATGCACTGTTGTAGATGTACAAGTACACTATATCATCATGGTTTTCCCCCTTAATTTAGCATCACCAGTTCAATGGTACGACACATACACTAATTAAACCATATCTATAATTTAGGATATTTCGAAAACAAGACCACTATAATACTAAAACCATTTCAATACTAAAACCATCTCAATAATAAAACCATCTCAATAATAAAACCATCTCAATAATAAAACCATTTCAATAATAAAACCATCTCAATAATA